>JAEEGL014762831.1_pt1 | contig 18638 bp, 18 predicted proteins | sample 9134231 | NCBI WGS metagenome assembly JAEEGL01 (sample SAMN16246548, study PRJNA631951) | gut metagenome | biome: gut microbiome; feature: rumen; material: fiber-attached | host: Bos | place: Iran: Karaj | collected 2018-10 | reverse complement strand
TTGCAGGTAAATCCCAAGCATCAACGTCAACACCTAAGTCACCACGAGCAACCATTACACCATCAGATAATTTGATGATTTCTTCCATATTAGAAACACCTTCTTGGTTTTCAATCTTAGAGATGATTCTAATATGAGTATTACCCTTTGAAGCAAGTAATGCTCTTAATTGCTTAATATCATCTGGTCTTCTAACGAATGAAGCAGCGATGAAATCTAAGTCTTGGTCACAAGCGAATTCAATATCGTCTTTATCCTTTGGTGAGATATAAGGCATATTTAAAATAACGCCTGGAACATTACAGTTTCTCTTGTTCTTTAATTTTCTATCATTTTGTGCTTCACAAACTAATTCCTTATGAGTGTCATCTTTTTCTTTAACTACTAATGTTAAGCAGCCATCTTCGATTAAGATTCTTCCACCAACAGAAATATCGTCATATAAACCTGGGTAAGAAATAGCAATCTTCTTTGCATTTCCTAAGTAAGAATAATCCATAGTGATTCTTAAAACATCACCCTTATGAATCATTACAGGTTCATCATTTTCTAAATAACCAGTTCTAATTTCAGGTCCCTTAGTATCTAAGATCATACCTGTGAACCAACCCTTTTCAGCATTTAAAGCTTTAACGTTTTTAATTCTGAATCCTTGTTCAACATGATCACCATGAGAAAGGTTCATTCTCATAACATTCATACCAGCAGTGCCGATTAATCTTTCTAAGAAATCCTTTTGTTCAGATGCTGGTCCAATTGTACATACAACTTTTGTTTTCTTCATTTAATAATCCCTCTTTCGTTTATGATATTTTATTAACAACATCAAATAATTCAGCATTAGGCTCATTTACCATAGCTAATGCTTTTTCTATAGAAGTATTAACTAACTTATTGTCCTTTACACCGACAGCAACTCCAGTTACCCCTTCTTTTAAAAGGTCTACAGCATACTTACCTAATCTTGCGGCAAGTAGTCGATCCTCTGGGGTTGGAGTTCCTCCCCTTTGGACATATCCTAAAACAGTAGCTCTACATTCATAACCTGTGAATGCTTCTACTTCTTTAGCTAATTCATGAACATTTGTCATGTTCTCAGATATAACAACAATAGCATGACGTCTACCAGCTAAACGATTTTGTTTTAAATCATTTAATAGCTTAGTTTTATCAAGCCCTGTTTCATTTGTTATGATATATTCAGCACCACAACAAATACCTGAATAAAGTGCTAAATCTCCACAATGTCTTCCCATAACTTCAATGATAGAACATCTTTGATGTGAAGATGAAGTGTCTCTTAATTTATCAATTGCTTCACATGCAGTATTTAACGCAGTTGAAAATCCAATTGTAAAATCAGTTGAGGCAATGTCATTATCAATTGTACCAGGAATACCAATAGTTTTAATTCCCATTTCATGAAGTCTAATAGCACCAGTATATGTACCATCACCACCGATACATATTAATGCTTCGATATCATGCTTTCTTAATTGATCGACAGCAAGCTTTCTTACTGCCTCATATGCGAATTCTGGTAATCTTGCAGTACCTAAAATAGTACCACCCTTACTTAGTATTTCAGATACATCTTTTCTAGTAAATTCAACAATTTTTCCTTCTACTAGACCACGATATCCATCATAAATACCAAATACCTGATCACCATAATGTATAGCAGCACGAACAACAGCACGAATTGTAGCATTCATACCAGGAGCGTCGCCACCTGAAGTTAAAAGACCAATCCTCATATAAAATCACTCCGCATACAATTATATCACAATTTGTTATAGCTTCAATACTTTTTTTCTTGCTTAAATATTAATAATATTTATGAGAAGATTAGCTATTTAAATACTTTAATAAATCAGTATAATAATCACCAGCATCAATCAATGCATCATTATATAGTTTAGCTAATTTATCTACGTCTTTTTCTAATCTACCAATTGTTATTGGCTTTGTTGGTGAAATCATAAAAATTCTGCCTTCTTTTGCTAATTTTTCTAATTCATCACATTCCTTATTATATCCATCATGGCTATGTGCAATCTTTTCTGCAAATTCTGGATATTTAGAGAAAATACGCTTAGTAAATAAATATCTTCTTTCATAATTAGGTTTTTTACGATAAGCTAAATCTCTTGTTCTTACAACAACAATTTTTTCATAACCTTGATCTATTGCCCATTGATATGGAACTCTTGAAATACAACCTCCATCTAAATATGGAACGTCATCAATCATTACAGGCTTTGAAATATAAGGCATAGTAGCTGATGCTTGAACTCCCTTATATAATCTTTCAATAGATTCATTGTTTTCAAAATAGTCAGTTTGCGCAGTAACCATATTAGATGCTGCCGCAACAAATCTTCTTCCACCCATCATCAATCTTTTAACATCTAATGTAGGAATTTCTTCCATATCTCCTAAAATGAAATCAAATCCTATTACACCACCATTTGTAGCATAGCATTTTCTTCCTACATATCTTGGGTCATTTCTATATCTTAAATTAATATGAGCAGCTCTACCAATTTGTCCTGATACATAATTTACACCATTTAAAGCTCCAGCAGATACACCAACAACACATTCAAAATTAATGTCATGCATCATTAAAAAGTCTAATATACCTGATGTATAAACTCCTCTAAAGGCTCCCCCTTCTAAGACTAAGCATCCCTTAGTAACCTTATCACTAGCTGTACCATTTGGTAAATAATTAAGATATTCAAACATATTATTTTTAGCCATTTTATTCACTCCCTATCATATCAATTTTATCATATTTTTTATAATTTTGCTTTTGATAATAAAAAATAATATCAAAAAACGTTTTTTATACGAATTAAAATAAAAAAGAGATACCTTTTAAATTAGATATCTCCAATAATAATTTTACCTTTTTTTTAAGCTATTTAGCTCCTCTTCTTTAAGAAGTCTATATTCTCCTTCTTTTAAGCTTTCATCAAGAATTAATGGGCCAAATTCTACTCTTTTTAAATAAGTAACTTTACAATTAATCTTTTCCATCATTATTTTAACCTGATGGAATTTTCCTTCCTTTATAATTACATATGCTTCATTATTACCTAAATCAATTAATTTAGCAGGCATAGTCTTATATCCATCATCTAATATGATACCTTCTTCAAAGGCTTTTATACCGTTTTGTGTAATATTTCCTTCATATTTTAGATAATATTTTTTATCAACATGTTTTTTAGGTGATAATAAATTATGTGCTAAATCACCATCATTTGTAATAAGTAATAAGCCATGAGTATCCTTATCTAGCCTTCCTACTGGAAATATATTCATATAATTGTATTCAGAAATTAAATCAATAACTGTAGGATCATAATTATCAAATGTTGCTGAAACATATCCATCAGGCTTATTTAACATTAAATATATTTTATCTTTATATTCTACCTTTTCATTTGCGATAATTATTTCATCATTTATTTCGTCAACCCTATAATCATCATTTGTTATAGTTGATCCATTAACCATAACATAGCCTTTTCTTATTAATTCTTTTACTTCTTTTCTTGTACCATAATTCATATGGGCAAGCATTTTATCTAATCTCATCATAATTTAATATCGCCACCATTTTTAAAATAATCAATCATTTCTCTTGTTAAAGAGATACCATCATTATCTATATCTATTTCTTCTTTTTTCATCCATTTAGCCATATTTAGCTCATCCTCTTCAATAGTAGGATTATCATTAATATCACTAATATCTGCCCAAAAGCCTGACAAAACAGAACAAGATAATCCCCAAGGCTGACTCTTATAATATTTAATATTATTAACAGTTAAACCAACCTCTTCTTTAACTTCTCTTCTTACTGTATCTTCTAATGTTTCACCTATTTCATTATATCCGGCAACAAGTGCATAATTTTTTCCATTAATATATTTGGTAAGCATAATTTTGTCATGATTTTTATTTAAAAGTCCAATTATTACTGCAGGAGCAATTCTTGGAAATATTTCATTTCCACAATCGCATTTTAAGCTTCTGATTTTATCTGAAGGATATAATAGGCTTCCACATTTACCACAATAAATATTATTCATATAAAAATTATATAAATGATAGCCATTTATTATGGCAAAGCCTAAATAAGAAGGCTTATATTCTCTAAAAAGATTAATTGGAAATTCATATTTTTCTATATTTTCTAGCAATATAAAATAATTAACATCATCAATCATAAATCCAAAGATAACCTTTTTATAACTTATATCCTTATATTTAATTAATGATTTATCTTGATTTAATAAAACCAATCCTCTTTTATAGCATAAAACTATATCATCATCTTTAGGCTTTATATTTTTAAAATATAAATCATATTTATGATTTTTTAATTCCTGAATCATTTTAATTTCTCCTCAATAATTTAGCTTTTAATTTAAAATCATCACTAACTCTAAATGAATCATGTATCTTAGATATTCCTTTATTAAAGGCAAAATCATTTAATTTAGAATTTTTCATATATTCATATGTTTTATCAGGATATTTAATATAACATTCTGATAATAGCCATGAAGCTCCCATATTAACATAATATTCATCTGAATTTATTTTATCTAATTCACTAAATATTAAATCTAAATAAGCTTCATCCACATAATATGCTTTAAGCATTATTAAATAAAATCTTTTTTGATAACCTGATGTATTAAATATTTTAATATAGTCAAGCATTTCTTTTTTATATTTTTTTGTTATTTTTAAAGAAGCACATAAAGTATCGCATAAAGCCCAATTATCAATTTTATAAACAAAGGAAGATAAATTATCAATTAATTTATTAAAATCCTTTAAATAGCCTAAAATTAGGGCATGAAGTAAAAATTCTTCTAAATAAGTATGGGATTGTTCTAAATATAAATAATTATCTTTATTTTCTTTAGCTAATAACTTTAAGTCTTTAGAATATATACCTAAAATTGGATATGATGTATCAGGTATTATTCTTTTTTGAAATAAAGCATATTCATCATTTTTTAAAGGTATTAAATCTATCATACTAACATACTCCTTCATTAATTTATTATAACATAAATAAAGGCTCCTAAATAGGAGCCAATTATTATTTTATTAATTCATTTACAGAAACTGTTTCAATTTCTTTATCATTTAATCCTTGGAAGGTAACATTTTTAAGTTTAACTTTATCTACATAATTAAATATTAAACCCTTACCCTTCATAGGAAGAAGACCATCCATCATAGCTGGAGTTCCTGCCTTAGGATCTTTAGCATATTTAAATGAAACATTTTCAATTTCAATTGATTTAATAGGTTGTTCAGGTAGACCATAGAATGTTCCTGCTGCAACATTAACATCATCGCATTCAATATCCTTGAATACGAATTTTCCTAAATATGGAGTTCTATCATCAACAGGAAGTTTTTCTTTAGAATATACATATTCTGTATGTCCATCTGGATCACAGAAATAGAACATATTAATTACTAAAGGTGTTAACACCTCAGTCATTTTTATATTCTTAAATGTAATTCCATCAATAATTGCGTCTTTACCTCTTCCACGTCTTGTCTTAATACGTAGACCTCTATCTGTTTGATGGAATAAGCAGTTAGATACTGTAATATCTTTTATACCACCAGACATTTCACTTCCTAAAACAATTGAACCATGACCAAAATTCATAGAACAGTTTCTAATATTGAAGCCTTCACTAGGTTGTTTATATTTTCTTCCCATATAAATTTTACCGCTCTTAATAGCGATACAATCATCACCTACAGAAAAATATACACCTATAATATCTACATTTTTACAAGATTCAGGATCACATCCATCAGTATTTGGTGAATCCTTAGGATTTACTAATTTTAAATCAATAAATTTTAAATTTTCTGAAAAATATGGGTGTAAATTCCAAGATGGAGTATTAGTTACAGTTACACCTTGAAGACCTACATTCTTACAATGGTTTAAGAATAAACCTCTACCACGCCATGCAATTCTTCTAGTTCTAACATCAATCCACCAATCAGAATTTGATGCATTACCGTCGATAACACCTTCACCAACAATTTTAACATTTTCAATATTAATACCAGTAATAATACTTGCGAAAGTATCTAAAGGATTACCTTCCCAAGAACCTAAATTATACTCATCTTTTTCATCAGTCGTATATCTTAATCCTGGTAAAATAGGATAATGATTTCTATCAATATCACCTAATAAACGAGCATCTTTAGAAAGCTCAATAGTAATATTACTTCTTAAAAATAATGGTCCTGTATAATATGTTCCTTCAGGAAAATAAACTCTACTGTTATCTGGACATGCTAAAATTGCAGCTTGAATAAATGATGTATCAAGAGATTTACCATCACCTTTAGCTCCAAAATCTTTAACATTTAAACATACATATTCATAATCTGTTTTAAATGTTTTAACTAAACTATCATTATTTTGTTTAATTTCAACCTTATATTCTGTATCAGGTTTTAAATTAAAAATAGATAAAATGTTTTTATTTTGTTTATCTAAATATAATTGATCATTTAAATATATTGAATACTCTTGAGTTAAATAAATGTCATTATTAACAAGTTCTATTGTGACACTTGTAGAACTTTTAAATATGAAATTAAAATCCATTTTATTCACTCCTCATTTGTTTTTTATATTTAGCACGCTCATATAAATTTACAATAATATCTTTAATTAAAACGCAAAATGCATCAATAACTACATAAACTAATGCATATGAAAATGGTTCAACACCTGTACCACCTGTAGTTCCGAATGGGTCTAGAACTAATCCAAAATAACCCATCCAAACAACAACTATAGTTATAACAAGAGAAAGTGGCATATTATATAATAATGCTAAAAGGAAAGATTTAAAGCCTCTAACATTAATCATATTATATCTATATGTGTTATTTCTTCTGTTATACATCATTCTAACAAATGGTCTAACAATATAATTAGAAAATATAGCTAGGAATAAACCAAATAATATTGTTAATAGCATAGCTTGAGATATACCATAAAGCAATTTATCTACATCGCTTGCTAATTGAATATTTTCTGTTTCACTCCAATTGATTAAAAATGTATCCATTCCTATAAAATAAATGGCAGCCGCAGCTGCCCAATATTTTAGTATAAGAACGATTAACCAAGATGGAACCTTAGAAAGCTTATCAACCTTGTAAGGATCAATATCATTAATGTCTTGTACTTCTTTTTTCATTATCTATCAACCTTTTCGTATGTTCTATCATACTTAATAAAGCCTAAAATGCAACCAGCAATAGCTGAAACCATTGATACAATTATAGAAATAATTGACATCAAGAAGTTAGTATCACCAAATACAGTCCATCCTTCAACACCAGTGTTGATCTTTCCTTGAGAAACTAATGAACCATAGAAGAAAATTGCATATAAGTATAAAATACCAGCAATAATGATGATAGAGCTGAAAATTGTAGCTCTTACAACAGAACCTAAGTTCTTTTTACCCATAACAGCTGCAGCACCAAAGATATTTAAGATACCAGCAAGCATTAATACGAATAATGCAATACCAGTAAAGTCAAAGCCAATGTAGCTCTTTGTTACGATATCTTCACCAACAACTGTTGAGTAGTTGAATGCTAATTGTTTTACTGTTGGAGCATGCCATTGTAAGAAGAATCCGATAAAGATTCCTGGTACAGCAATTAACCAACCAGCAAGTTTCATATTGTTATATTTGAAAGAAGCAATGAAGTCCTTCCAAACTCTTGCAATGTATTTACCGAAGCCTTTAAATGCTGCAGCAAATTTACTTTGCTTTTTTTCTACTTCTTCATATCTATTGTTTTCCATGACGAGCCTCCTTATCTAATTCTCTTAGTAGTCTCTACGTCAAAGAAATGAATCTTTTCCATATCGAAGCATGCTTTTAATTTATCAGCCTTAATTTCATCACGGCTATAAACCTTAGCGATTACATTTTCATCACCAATTGTACCGTAAATTAAGTTATAAGCACCTAAGAATTCAGTATAATCTACTTTTAATTCAAATGTAGAATTTGAATTTTTAGCAATTGAAGCATCATCAATGAAAATATATTCTGCACGTGAAGCCATAATAACAGGTTTACCAGCATAGCTTCCTAAAATTTCTTGTTGATGTTCAGTTAATTTTAATTTGATACCTGAAATATGTTCAAAGTATTCAACATTATCATCAATTACACCATTTGAGAAGTTCATAGGAGGTGTTCCAATGAAACCAGCAACGAATAAGTTTTCTGGCTTATCGAACATTTCCTTTGGTGTAGCGATTTGTTGTACATAACCATCTTTCATAACTACGATTCTTGAAGCTAATGTTAAGGCTTCAATTTGGTCATGTGTTACGTATACGAATGTAGCATTTAATCTTTCATGTAATTGCATTAATTCTTTACGCATTGTACCACGTAGCTTAGCATCTAGGTTAGATAGAGGTTCGTCTAGTAAGAATACAACTGGGTCACGAACGATAGCACGACCAACTGCAACACGTTGACGTTGTCCTCCTGATAATTGTTTAGGTTTTCTATTTAAATAAGGTACTAATCCTAAAATTTCAGCAGCCTTCATAACTCTAGCATGAATTTCTACTGGATCAACCTTTCTAATTGTTAATGAGAAAGCCATGTTATGGTAAACAGTCATATGAGCATATAAGGCATAGTTTTGGAATACCATTGCGATATCTCTATCCTTAGGTGCTGTATTATTAACCTTTTTACCATTAATTTCTAATGTTCCTGAAGAAATTTCTTCAAGACCAGCAATCATACGTAATGTAGTAGATTTTCCACATCCAGAAGGACCACACATTACGATAAATTCACCTTTTTGAATTTCAATATTGAAATCGTAAACAGCATGGAAGCCATTAGGATATACTTTGTTAACATCAGTTAAAATTACATCAGCAGACATCTATAATTACCTCCTTAGTCATTTACTTTTAAACTATCTAAATAAGTGTTTAACTTCTTAGAACGAATATAACCAATTACACCAGCAGCAATAAATGTAGCTGCAGCAATTATTAATAATACTATAGCAAAAATGCCTCTAAAATTACCATTAGCACTTAACCATCTTACAGCTTCATCAGATTGTGTATAAGTAGTAGTAATTGTGTTTCCTAAATACTTTTCATAAGTAGTATCAGTAGATTTACCTGCAAGATAATCTTGGAATTGTCCAAAATACTTAATTAATTGACGAGGAATCCAGAAGATTCTAGCAAAACAAATACCACCAAATACAATTAAGCCAATTGAACCAGCCTTTGAATAAGACTTAGCTTTTTCAATACATAAGAAACCACCTAATAAGATAACAATATTAAGTAAAATTTTAATTACTAATACTGCTGTTATAGGGTTAGTACTATTTAAACAAATGAAACAAGCAAGTAAACTTGCAAATATTCCAATAATACCAATATTATAAGATAAACGATTCTCTCTATAACGCATCATCTCAAGCTCATTTTTATCATGCTCAAGATCAGACATTTGATTAAGAGAACTATTGTTTTCAACTTCATTAATCATTGTTAGCTACCGCCTTTTTCACAATTTCAGCTCTTTCTTCTGCTGTTGATTTATACTTTAAGTAAGCATATATCATCATAAATACAGAATAAGCAATTACAATAATAAACAAAATCATAAACATAATAAATGTTAAAGAGTTACAAGTATAGTTTTGTTGTAAAACAGTATAAGCAGTTTGAGAGTTACCAATCTTGCTATCACCTTGTAATAAAGAAACTATATTAAATAATTCTTGATTCTTATTGAAAACACCCATTATATTTAAATTTTGAACCAAAAGTATAACTGTGCATACTACTACAACTAAAGGTAATAATACACCACCAATTAAATTACTCATGTAATAAATTCTTCTAGAATGATTTGATAAAACTAGTAATAGAGCAAAGCAAACTAAGCTTACTAAGCCTAAAACTACAATTAAAGTGTTTAATGAACTTAATGCTACTTGGAAATCATATACTGTTCTAGCATATTGAGAGAAATCAGCATTAAATCCTGATGCTGCAAATCCATAAGGATCTCCAGAATTAATTCTTCCGAAATATTCAAATACATAACTATTTGAACGGTTTAAGTTATCAGCTGTTGTTGGTAATATTTCAACATTGTTACCTACTAGAGAATAGAATACTCTAACGTCACAATATTGTGAAGCATAAAATAAACCAGCAATAATCAATACAGCTATTAAAATACCATAAGCATAATAAAATGCTTTACTATTTTTCGTTAAAAAATTCATTTTAACCTCCTTAAGTTTGTTTTCGTGTAGGGGACTTCAGCCCCTACACTTCACAAACTATTTAAATTCTTAAATTAATTATTTATTTTTTTTGATTATGCATTTTGTTTTGCATAAGCAGGAATGAATGTTGTTACACCGAAGTTAGTATTTAAAGAGTTAGCATATGCATATAAATATTTCTTATTCATTGCATCTTGTTGAGTCTTTACATCACCAACAGTATAATCAACGCTTGAGTTAGTTGTCTTACCTAACTTAGTTGTATCAGCTAATTGAGAGAAACCACCCTTAGCAACTGCATATACCCAACCAACTGGTTCAGACTTATTCTTATCTTGAGCCCAGAATGTTAATGTAGCATCATAAGTATTAGCTTCAGTTGATTTAGCAGCTGGAGCACCAGAATAGTTATTTACAGGAACTGAAGTATTCCATGTAACTGTACCAGTCTTATTATCGCCATCTTTATCAACTAATGATAAATCAACAACACCGTCTGCGAAAGCTCTTTCTAATGCTTCATAACCAACTTGACCATGAGCGTTAGTAGCTTGAATTTGAATAGCAGTTGTTCTTACATGACCAATACCATGAGTTGAACCCATACATGCTCTCATATATGTCCAGAAGTCTAGGTTAGTAGCTTGGATCATAGATTTTTGAGCAGTTGACATAATAGGAGTAACCTTTGATGGGTTAGCCTTTACAGCATCAGCATTTGACCAATATGCTTCAGGACCGAAATCTTGAATATATAAGCCCATATCTGAGAATAAGTAATCCATTAACTTAACAGCGCCTTCTTTGTTATCAGCAGAAGCTGGAATACACCAAGAGTTACCTTTGATTGATCTGTTTTCGTCATAGTGACGGATTAAAGTCTTACCAGCGAAATTAGTTAAATCTTGATCATGAGTAACTGTATTTGCAGTACCCCACATAGTTAGAGGAGGTAAAATTGGCTTAATTCCTTCAATCTTTAAGTTCTTAGCACCTTCAGCTCTATCAGATGACTTAGTACCAATACCATCTACAGCATCGTTTGCAACACATTGAGTTGCTGTATAATCATATTCCATTAAACCATAGCTGAAATCAGATTTAGATTTTTTGAAATATTTATTTAAGTAAGCATTACCGTCTTTTGCAGAATCTGAATAATACCAGAAATTGCCAAGGATTAATCCTTCGTCATATAATGCAGCTAAATTATCTAATGCATCATATGAAGCTTTTGAAGTTCTTGCATCATTTAAAGTACCATCTTGTAAGAAGTATAAGAAGTCCTTTTCAGATACTAAACCTTGTACACCCCAAACTTGAGCGAAGTGTAACATATTTTGAATACGGTTTGCAGCTTGTCCACGTGGGAATAAAGTTTCTACTTCTTTAGAAGCATCACCAGTAATCATCTTTGGATTTGCTTTAACAACACGCATTAAAGCGATTAATTCATCAACGTTATAAGCAGCTTGTTCTTCAGTGAAGATTTCAGAAAGTGTAGCAAATGTCTTACCTGAACCTACGTTATCACCGAATGCAGCATTTAAGTAAGCAACGAATTGTTCTGCTAATTCCTTACCTGTAGCACCTTGAGCTCTAGATAATAAAGCATTTTGTTGCTTAATAATATTTTCAGTTTGCTTAATAGTGATTTCTTTAGCTTGACCATTTACAGAAACTTTAACTTTAGTTTCAGCATTAGGATAGTTATGATCAGCATCGATGAATGGTTGATACTTAGCATCTGTTACAACGTTAGCATCACCGTTAACACCATTCTTCTTTTCTGTATCATATTGCTTATTAGCACCATCTAATAATAATTTTACAATTGATGTATCCATAACTAGGTTTCTTTCAACATCATTGTAAGAATCGAAATAAGGTGTAAAGAAAATCTTACCATTTGAAGTAATTTCTTCTTTTACAGATTGGTTCTTATCAAGATATGCCTTGAAGTTAGGCATTTTACCAGCTTCAATATAAGAAGTTAGGTCTACAGCTAGGTTAGATGAACCCATCTTATTAATATTTGCTGTAGTATTGTAGAATAAGTCAATTGGTTGACTTGAATCTGTATCAGACATAAAGTTGTTTCCTGATACAGCAGTGTAGTTATCAGCGTCTTTTGTAGAGTTGTATCCGCAAGCCTCTCTAACTCTGATATCTAGATTGTTAGCAAATGCTTCCCAAGTTGGAAGTAACTTACCATTAGTGTAAGTAACGTTGTTTACAGCGTTTGCCCATGATGTACCAGCTGTTCCACGGTAAGTAACACCTTGTACACCATTATAATTTCGATGTACGTCTACTGTACCATTTGCTGGTTCTTTTTCACCTTCAGGTTTACAGCTTGTAATAGATAAAGCTGCAACAGCTGCAAGGCCGCATAAAGCGAAATTTCTTTTTTTCATTTTTTCTTCTCCTTTTCTTTCTTCTATCTTTTTCTTTATTCTTTAACTCCACCAACGTTAACACCAGCTGCAAAGTATTTTTGAAGCTTAGGATAAATAACGATGATTGGAATGATAGAACATACAATAAATGCATATTGTAATGCATATGTTGAATAAGGTAATTCAACACCTTCTTCAGCAGATCTAATAATTGCTGCGATTCTAACCTTAATATAAACTGTTAATGGTTGGTCATCTTCACTTAATAACATTAATGCCCAGATATAACCGTTCCAACGAGCAACTGCGTAGAACATAGCAACTGTTACAATTGAAGACTTTGACATTGGAATATATACCTTAGATAAGATTTGGAATTCAGTTGCACCATCAATTGTTGCAGCTTCTTCTATTTCTGTTGGAATACCAGCGAAATAGTTTCTTAATAAGATAATATTAAATGCACTGAAACCTAATGCTACAATGAACATTTCACGGTTGTTAACACCGAATCTAATGAAGTTTTGTAAGTTAGGAATCATACCTGCATTAAACCACATAGTAAATACTAACATGAAGTTGAATCCACGGCCGAACATTAATCTTGGTTTAGATAATGCATAAGCACCAGTGATTGCAACAAGCATTGATACTAAAGTACCATACATTGTAATATAGAAAGAGTTACAATAAGCTAACCAGAAAGATTTTTCTTGGAATACATAAGCATAAGTATCTAATTGGAAACCAATTGGAACTAAAACAATTTTTGCGTCATCTACAGCTTCCTTACCAGATACAGATGCAGATAAGATGTATATAAATGGATATAAACAGCATAATGCAAATATTGTTAAGAAAACATATGCCAATATTTTGAAGATAATCTCTGATCTATCTAATCTTTTCATCATAATTGATTACCTCCCTTAGAATAATGAAGTAGATGATACACGTCTACTAATTGCGTTTGCACCTAATACTAAGCACATAGCAATAACACCATTGAATAAGTCAGCTACAATACCAATTTGAGGAATAGCATCACCAGCAGATGCAGAATCTCTACCAGACATACGATATACTAATGTAGAAATGATGTCACCTGTTTCCCATGCTTTTTCCTTATCACCAATTAATAGAATAACCTTTTCATAACCTACAGTTAGGATATGACCAATACGAGTGATTAACATAATTGATAATGTTGGAGCCATACCAGGGAATGTAATGTATCTAATTTGTTGCATCTTAGATGCACCATCGATTCTTGCAGCTTCATAGCTTGTAGGTGAAATAGCAAGAACGGCAGCGAAATAAACAATTGAACCGTAACCAGCACCTTCCCAAATACCTGAAATTTGGTAAATAGGTCTGAAGAATTTAGCTTGAGATAATAAAGTATTTGTATTAACAGAACCATTATCAGAAACTGTTAGGCCAATGTTCTTCATTGCTTGATATAACATACCACCATTGTATGAACCATGTTCACCTTCACACCATAAACCAATAATTGATGTAATAACAACTAATGATACGAAGTGAGGTAAGTATGAACATACTTGTAAGAAGCTTCTATATCCTAATGCTTTAACTTCACTAAATAATAAAGCTAAGAAAATAGGAATAGGGAAACCAATTACTAAACCATACATACTGTTTACGAATGTATTTCTAAATGATTTCCAGAATACTGGAGCAGAATCTCCGAAGAAGATATTCTCTAACCACTTATAACCACACCATTGAGAGTTATAAAGTAAATCAGCATCGTCGCCCCATTTGAATCCTGTTAAGATACCATAAATAGGTAAATACTTAAAGCATACTAAGAATGCAAGCATTGGAATTAATAATACATATAATCTCCAATCTTTTGCAAGCGTAATACCAATTCTTTTCCACTTGGTACGTTCGACTTCGTTAACGACATTTTGATCTCGTTCAACAACTTTTTGCATTTTTTAACACACCATCCTTTAAAACTTAAATTATTCAGAATCTATTGTGTCACTAGATTCTTTCTTTTGATTATCAGATTCATTAGATGATTCATTTTCATCATCAATATCAGGTATTGAAAATTCTTCATCATTCTTTCTAATTTCTTCTGCTAACCTTTTATCCTCTAAAAGCTTTTCTGGAACATTTCCAAAAGCTTGTTGAGACTTTAATACGATTGACCCTATTATTGCTATCGCTAAGCCAAATAGATTGTATATAAATCCATTTGTCATAAAGTTAGAAACATTAGTAGTCACTACTTCACCCTTATCTGAATTTAAATAATTTGTATATGTTACTAAATTCCAGCCTTCAGGTGATTTAAACATATTACATAATAATTCATATATTATAGTTTGAGCTAAATTATAAACTATATAATTTATTATAACATATAAAACCAATATGTAATTTTCCTTTAGCATCTTAGTTCCCTTTTTCTTGAAAACTATTACACTAAATCCGGTAAATAAGAGTCCAATAACTATTGATATATAAGCTCTCCATTCATATGCTGCTTTAAAGTAAGGAACAGGGCTTAATCTACCACCAATTATTGTAGATAATGCTAAGAATGGAATTGTTACTAATCCCCAAAAATTCCATCTGGCTAATGCTAACAATACAACTAATAAAGAAATACTTACAGTTGTAACAGCATTTAATACATAACCTGACATATAAGTTACTAAACCTTCAAGTATGCATCCTATTGCTGTAAGCATAGCTAAATCAATAAGCATATATGATTTGATACTTCTTCTCATATTATCTCCTAGTCAGACAAATCAATGAAAATCTCAGGATAAAGATTTAATCTTTCCATTTCTTTATAAAAACAATTAGCTACCATAAATGCCCCATCATATCTTAGATGGGTATTATCATTTAATCCATCAGGCTTGCTTTCATAAAGACCTTTATCAAATACCATATAGAATCTTTTTGATTTTTCTTCACCTTCTGAAATCACAACTTCTCTTGTTTTTTCAAATAGATCAATATAATCAAAATTATTCTTCTTTGCTAAATCAATTACAGCATTTGGATATTCACCATGAGTTTTAACTAAAACACCATTTTCAAATATATGTTCTGTAATAGATGTTAGTAATATAACCTTAGCTTTTTTATTCATAGCCTCAGTTACCATGTATTTAAGATTTTCTTGATATGAACCATACGCTTCTGTATATCTTAAAGGATCTGCTTTTTTTAAATCATTATGACCAAATTCAATAAGAACTAAGTCATCTTCTTTAATTTCATCTAAAGCTTTTTTAAACAATCCTTGCTCAATAAAGCTCTTAGTACTTCTACCATTTTTAGCAAAATTAATGATAGGAACCTTAACAAATCTCTCTAACGCTTGTGGCCATCCAGTTTGAGGAAATTTAGAATAATTGTTAAATTGCATTGTAGAATCACCCAAAGTGACAATTCTTCTAATCATATAATTTACTCCCTAAATGAGCGCACTTATATCAATAAGCGTTTTCATAGTTCATAACCTATTTTACCATTAGGTAAGATATTAGTCAATAGAAAAGGAAGAACTTTTTACTTTGAAAAAGTCTTTATTTAAGCCAAAAAAATGTGTAAATATCGATATAATATGATATAATTTTATTGAAAACTGGAGGCTTTGAAAATGATATATGAACTATCACCAAATGATTCTATCAATGATACCTTAAAATATTGTATAAAAAATGACGAAATAAGACTTTCAAACGGAATCTACAGGGAAAAAATTATTGTTTCTGTTGAGGGTATTACTATCGTTGGTGAATCAAAAGATAAGGTTATAATAACTAATAAAGATTACTTTTATAAAATAATGGAAGATCATAATGAATGTAATACTTTTAGAACTTATACTGTTGCTGTAACTGCAGATAATGTAAAAATAAGAAATTTAACTATTGAAAATTCTTCTGTACCTTGTGAAAAATATGGTCAAGCTGTTGCTCTACATGCAGATGGCAATAATTTTTTATGTGATAATGTAATTTTAAAAAGTGAACAAGATACACTATTTACTGGACCATTACCTCCAGATCTAATTATTAGACATCAAGGCTTTCTTAAAGAAGAATTCTTAAAAGGTACTCCAACAAAACAAATCTATAATGAATGTGATATTTACGGTAACGTTGATTTTATATTTGGTTCTGCCATTGCTTTATTTTCTAACTGCAATATAATTTCAGTTTCAAGAAGAGGAAAAGAACAAGAATCATATATAACTGCACCATCTCATGATAAAGATATGAAATTTGGTTATTTATTTTTTAAATGTAATTTAATAAATCAAACACAAAACGAAGGAAAAGTATATTTATCTAGACCATGGAGGGACTATGGTACTGTTGCATTTATAAAATGTAATATGGAAAACCATATCAATCCAGAAGGATTCATAAACTGGGGGAAAACAGAAAGATATAAAACAGCAAGATTTTATGAATACACAGAAAATATAGATTTATCTAAAAGAATTAAATGGGCTCATATTTTAGATAAAGATGAAGCAAAAAATTATTGTAACGAATTTATGGAATATTTAAAAAAGGAGTAAAAATTACTCCTTAAATTGTAGATTGTATAAGGTTTGGTTAACACCAAGCCTTTTTATTATGTCATCTATTTCTTCTTTTATTTTTTCATTATAGCTATTATTTGTTAATTGAGCTCTAATTAATAAATTCTTTGGTGAATTTTCAAAATCAACAAATTCCATAACTTGAGTTTTATATCCATAATACTGTAAAATATTAGCTCTAATAGCATCAGTAACAATAGCTGAATATCTTTCTTTTAAAATACCGAATTTATCTATTATATGCTCATAATTACTATCAAGCTGACTATTAATCTCTTTTTGACAGCAAGGAACAGAAAAGATATATTTGCATTTCATTTCAATTGCATAATGTAATGCATAATCTGTTGCAGTATCACAAGCATGAAGTGTTACTATCATATCTATATCTCTTTTTTCTTTAAAAGCCTCTATAGAGCCTCCATAAAAGATTAAATTCTTATCATAGCCATATTTTTTAGATATTTCATTGCAATGCTTAATAACATCTTCTTTTAAATCTAAACCAATTATCTCACATTCAATTTTTTTAATTTCATGTAAATAATAATATAGAATAAATGTTAAATAGCTTTTGCCACAGCCAAAATCAATTATTTTAAGCTTTTTCTCATCTTTTATATTATCATTTATTATTTCTAAAAAACGATTGATTTGTTTAAATTTATCATATTTAGCTTTAACAACTTTTCCATCAGCTGTCATAACACCTAAATCTACTAAAGGAGGTACAATCATACCTTCTTCAATAAGATAATTTTTTTCTTTATTGTTTTGAGCTATTTCAATAAATTTATTATCATTTTTTCTTTTATTTGTTAGAATTTTACCTTTAGAAGTAATTCTATATCCATATGTAAAAAGCTCATCAGTTAATTCTAAATTATTAAAATTATTTTCTAACAAATCAATTATGACATTATTTATTTCTAAATCATTATAATTTTTATGGAATACTTGCTTATCAGTAAATAAGCTAACTTGTATTAATTCTTCATTTTTTATACTAATCCTTGTTATTTTTCCTTTTTTTAAAGTACTATCTTTTTTAGGATTAGATAATATTCCTTTTAAAATTTTATTGGGTAATTTAATAAGTAATTTAAAATAATCGATGTATTAGTATACGCTTTAAAAATAAAAGATGTATTGAGCTTTAAAGAAAAGATGTATTCATAAAAACAAAAAAGAATCTCCTTAGAGATATAATGAAATTGTCTAGAAAACATTATATT
>JAEEGL010689716.1_pt1 | contig 18638 bp, 13 predicted proteins | sample 9134231 | NCBI WGS metagenome assembly JAEEGL01 (sample SAMN16246548, study PRJNA631951) | gut metagenome | biome: gut microbiome; feature: rumen; material: fiber-attached | host: Bos | place: Iran: Karaj | collected 2018-10 | reverse complement strand
CCCGCGCCGGGGCGGCGCGGAAGTCTGGTTCGGCAACGTGCCGGAGCCGGCGCGCCGGATGCCCGGCCGGCCCGGCGGCGCGCCCCAGGGGATGCCTCCCGGGATGGCACCGGGCAGGGCTCCGGGAGCCGCAGTCCAGCCTGCTGCCCGTCCTTATGAGGGCCCGCTGGGCGGCCTGTACTCGATTTTCGGCGAGAAGATCGCCGCGAAAGGCCCTGCCGCCTGCAACTTTGCCATTTACTGGGACGCGGACCCGCTGTCCGAGCTCCTGGACGGCACCGTCATCTCCAAATGGGACTGGGAGCGCGGGGAACAGAAGACCTTGCTGAGCGCTGACGGCGCAGCTGCCATCGACGGCACGCGCGGCACCCCCTGCCTGGTCGGAGACCTGCTGGGAGACTGGCGCGAAGAGGCCGTCTGGGCCGCCGCCGACGGCTCGGCCCTGCGCATCTATCTCACCGACATCCCCGCCACATCCCGCACCACGACCCTGCTGGACGACCGGATGTACCGCCTCTCCCTGGTGTCCCAGAACGTCGGGTACAACAGCCCGCCGCACCTGAGCTACGACCTTCAGACAATCATAAACCATTAAACCATAGTATCATCCCATGAAGAGAATCCTCTTTCTTCTCGCAGCGCTGGCCGCATCGGCCACCCTGCACGCGGACCCGGTCGACCTGCACTGGATCGACAAGGCGCCCGCCTACAATCTCGGCATGAGCTGGGGCGTGCCCTTCGCCAAGGGCACGATGAACGAACAGGGCACCTTCACGCTCACCGACGCCAACGGCAACGTCGTGCCCCAGCAGCACTGGGTACTGTCGCGCTGGAACGACGGCAGCGTCAAGTGGATGGGCTTCTACGCCACGCTCGGCCCCGACCAGGCCGGCGGGCTCAGGCTCGATGCCGTCAAGGCCGACAAGAAGGCCCTCCGCGCCCTGGCGCGGCAGAAGCCCGTCGCAGAGCCTACCCTCGTGATCCGTGACGACGACGACCGGATCAACATCGACAACGGCATCTTCGAAATCTCCTTCGCCAAGAGCGGTGACGAACTCATCAACTACATCTCCATGGGCGGCCACGAGGTCGTCTCCAGCGGCAGGCTGGTCGCGCAGACCGAGGACCGCACCCGCGCCGCCGACGGCGTAATCACCTACCGCGACTTCGAGACCAACGTCACCTCGGCCGAAGTCGAGCGCAGCGGCCCCGTCGCCGTGGTGGTCAAGATCACGGGCACGCACAAGGCCGTGAAGGGCAGCCGCGAGTGGCTCCCGTTCACCGTCCGCTTCTACGTCCACAAGGACGCCGTTCCCATCCGGATGGTGCACTCCTTCGTCTATGACGGCGAGCAGCGCGAGGACTACATCAAGGGTCTCGGCATCGCCTTCGACCTGCCTTTCCGCGAGGAGCTGCAGAACCGCCACGTCGCCTTCGCGGGCGATGACGGCGGCCTCTGGGACGAGCCCGTGGAGTTCCTCGGCCGCGGCGGCAACCTCCAGCTGGCCCAGCCCGCCGGACAGCGTCCGCAGCCCGGACAGCGCCCGCAACCCGGACAGGGTGGCTGGGGCGGCTTCGTCGCCTACGGTCCGATCCAGTTCGAGAACGGACGCCTCCCCAACTACGACGAGGTCAACGCCGGCTCGCAGGCCCGCCTGCGGGAACTGGCCAAGTTTGACGACTACAAGCTCGTGCAGGCCAACTCCGACGGCTTCATTATCCAGAAGCGCACCGGCGAGCAGGGCAACTGGTTCGGCACGGCCGGCGGCCACCGCGCCCCCGGCTACGTGATGGCCGGCGACGTGTCCGGCGGCCTGGGTGTGTCGCTCAAGAACTTCTGGCAGTCCTTCCCGTCCGAGCTCGACGCCACGGGCATGCGCGGCGAGGTCGGCACGATCACCGTCTGGCTGTGGAGCCCCAACGGCGAGACCATGGACATGCGCCACTACGACGTCGAAGGCCACGGCCTCGGCAGCTCCTACGAGGACTGGGTCGAAGGCTATGACACCGCCTACGGCGTCGGCCGTACCAGCGAGCTCACGCTCTTCCCGTTCAGCGAGATGCCTTCCCGTGCGGAACTCGCCTGCCAGGCCGGGATCGGACAGGACATCGTCCAGCTGCTCCCCACCCCGCAGGCCCTCCACGACGCCCACGCCTTCGGCGTCTGGTCCCTGCCCGCCGAGAACCCCAACGACACCCAGCAATACATCGAACGGATGATCGACAAGTATCTGGAATACTACAAGATCAACGTCGAATCCCAGCGCTGGTACGGCTTCTGGAACTACGGCGATGTCATGCATTCGCTCGACGTCAACCGCCACGTCTGGAACTACGACGTCGGCGGCTACGCCTGGCACAACACCGAGCTGGAGTCCGACCTCTGGCTGTGGTTCGGCTTCCTCCGCTCGGGCCGTGCCGACTTCTGGCGCATGGCCACGGCCATGACCCGACACACCTCCGAAGTGGACTCCTATCACATCGGCCCCATGAAGGGCCTCGGCACGCGCCACAACGTCATGCACTGGGGGTGCGGTGCCAAGGAAGCCCGCGTGGGTCAGGCCTGGTGGAAGCGCTACTATTATTATCTGACGACCGACGACCGCCTGGGCGACCTGATGCACGAGTCACTCGCCGCCAACGAGGCCTTCCTGCAGTTCGACCCGCTCGTGCGCGCCCAGCCGCGCTCAGAGTTCCCGACCCAGCAGCCTACGCGCCTGCGCTGGGGACCGGACTGGACCTCCCTGGTCGGCAACTGGTTCACGGAGTGGGAGCGCACCGGCGACAAGCACTGCCTGGACATGATCCACGCCGGCATGAAGTCCCTGTCGAACCTGCCCAACGGCCTGTTCACCGGCAAGGGCCCCTACGGCTACGACCCCGCGACGGGCATCCTGACCTATGAGGGCGACCCCGACTGGATCACCAACTCCAACCACCTCGCCAACCTGCAGAGCAGCGTCGAGATCTTCATCGAGGCGCTGGACGAATGCGGCACGCCCGAGTTCATCAAGACCTATATGGATTATGCCAATTGGTATGAGGTCCCGCGCGACGACAAGATCCGCGACCTGCCGGAGAATGCGAAGTACAAGAACTGGTGGGGGCACTGGAACATCCCGCGCCTGCTGGCATTCGCTGCCAGCCGCAGCGGCGACCAGTATCGCATCGACCTGGCCTGGAAGCGCTTCCTGAGCGGGATCATCGGTCCTGACGGCAAGGTGGTCGACCGCGTCAATCTCGACTGGATCGGCGGCACCGACGTGCTCAATCCCACGGTCGAGGACCGTCGGGTGAGCACCAACGACGTGGCTCAGTGGAACCTCGACGCCATCATCATGATGGGACTCCTGGAAGACAGCATCCCTTCGCTAAAGGACATCGAGCCGTCCGCCAACGGCGCCCGTCCGAGATAGCATCTGCCACAGCACGATCCCCACGGAGACGCTGACATTGAGCGAATGCTTCGTCCCGTACTGGGGAATCTCCACACACAGGTCGGCGGCGTCCACGACATCCTGTCGGACGCCGTCGACTTCGTTTCCGAAGACCACGGCGTAGCGCCGGCCCGGCTCGCGCCGGAAATCCTGAAGTTGCACCGCGTGCTCGGTCTGCTCCGCGCAGACGACGGTCCAGCCTTCGCCCTGCAGGCGCTGCACGAGGGCGAGCGTGTCGTCCACGTGCTCCCAGGGCACGCTGTTCTCGGCGCCCAGCGCCGATTTGTGGATCTCCGCGGAAGGCGGCACGGCGCTGATGCCGCAGAGCCAGACCTTGTCGGCCTTGAACGCGTCGGCCGTGCGGAAGGCGCTGCCGACGTTGTGTGCGCTGCGGATGTTGTCCAGCACCAGCACGAGACCGGAGGGCGGGAGTTCGCGGTACTGCTCCGCCTTGATCCGGCCCAACTCGATATTTAGCAATTTCCTGTCGCTCATGTTGGGCAAAGGTACGGAAAAAGTATTATATTTGTGATTGTACTTATTTTGACACAATGAAACAGGACATCCAAATCATCGATCTGATCAAGAAAGAGTACGAGCGCCAGAAATCCGGCCTCGAGCTCATCGCTTCTGAAAACTACGTCACGGATGAGGTGCTCCAGGCCATGGGCTCCATCTGTACCAACAAATACGCAGAGGGCTACCCCGGCAAGCGCTACTACGGCGGCTGCGAGGTGGTCGACCAGATCGAGCAGCTGGCCATTGACCGCATCAAGGCTATCTACGGAGCCGAATGGGCCAACGTGCAGCCGCACTCCGGCGCCCAGGCCAACATGGCCGTGACCATGGCTGTCCTGCATCCCGGAGACACCTTCATGGGCCTGGACCTCAGCCAGGGCGGTCACCTCACACACGGCTCCCCCGTCAACGCCTCCGGCCTGCTCTACAAGGCCGTGGCCTACGGGCTCGACCCCAAGACCGGCCGCGTGGACTATGACAAGATGGAGGAACTCGCCCTCAAGCACAAGCCCAAGCTGATCATCGGCGGCGCCTCGGCGTACTCCCGCGAGTGGGACTACGAGCGGATGCGCGCCATCGCCGACCGCGTGGGCGCGATCCTCTGGATCGACATGGCCCACACCGCCGGCTTGATCGCCGCCGGTCTGCTGAAGAACCCCGTCAAGTACGCCCACATCGTGACCTCCACCACGCACAAGACCCTGCGCGGTCCGCGCGGCGGCATCATCCTCATCGGCAAGGACTTCGACGACCCGCAGGGCCGCACCACGCCCAAGGGCGTCGTCAAGAAGATGAGCCAGGTCCTCGACTCCTACGTCTTCCCCGGCGTCCAGGGCGGTCCGCTGGAGCATGTGATCGCCGCCAAGGCCGTGGCTTTCTTCGAGGCCCAGCAGCCGGAGTTCGTGCGCTACCAGAAGCAGGTCATCGCCAACGCCCAGGCCATGTGCGGCGAGTTCCTGCGCCGCGGCTACAAGGTGGTCAGCGGCGGCACGGACAACCACCTGATGCTGATCGATCTGCGTGGCAAGTTCGACGCCGTGACCGGCCGCATCGCCGAGCAGCAGCTCGAGCGCGCCGCCATCACGCTCAACAAGAACATGGTCCCGTTCGACACCCGCAGCCCGTTCCAGACCTCCGGCTTCCGCATCGGCACGCCCGCCGTGACCTCCCGTGGATTCGGGGAGAAGGACATGGTGGACATCGTCGGCCTGATCGACGAGGTCCTCGCCTCCTGCGCCCAGCACATCGACGCCCTCTCCCTCAAGAAGGACTACGTGCCCACGCCCGAGCAGCAGGCGTCCCTCGCCGCCCACAAGGCCGTGCTGGACGACGTCCGGCGCCGCGTGCACCAGATGACCGCCGGAGTCCCGCTGAACAGGTTCTAACCGTCATTCCGGACACTTTATAGTCCTTACGGACATTTTTATAGTCATTCCGGGCTTGACCCGGAATCTCCTGATGAGGAAAACAATCTGCTTTCTCCTGTTTATAGCCGCAGCCCTGTCCGCCGGGGCGCAGCGGCCGCAGGCGCGCAGCTTCTTCGACCTGTCCGAACTGGCTGGCCGGGACCGCTTCGCGTGGGAGTATGACGCGGATTTCCGCTTCATTTTCGATAACCGCGAATTCGCCTATTCGCAGGATGCCCTGATCCCTTCAGGCACCCTCAACACGCTGGTCCTGATGCCGACGGTTGGATTCAGCATACAGCAGTCGCCGCGCGTCCACCACCGCATCGCAGCCGGCCTCGAGCTTGCCCACGACATGGGCTCGCAGACCTGGGCCGGGCTCGCGACCGAGCCGGTGGCCTGGTACGACGCCCATGTCCGGGCCAAGCGCGGCCTCTTCGAGGGCCTTGTCGGCATGTTCCCCCGCCGTTTCATGGAGGGAGAATACACCGAGGCTTTCATCTCCGGGATGAAGCGCGACACCGACCGCGTCCTCGAGGGCATGCTCCTGAAATGGCGCGCGGAGCGCTTCTATACCGAGATCGGCTGCGACTGGATGGGCCAGTACGGACACGACCGCCGGGAGCGCTTCCAGATCATGTCCTTCGGCCGCTGGGAGGCTGCCTCCTGGCTCGCGCTGGGCTGGACGGGGAGTTTCTACCATTTCGCCTGCTCGGACCTTGCGCCCAATGTCGTGGACAATCATTTGTTTGAGGCCTGGGCCAAGATGGACTTCTCCCGCAGGACTGCCTGGGAGGAGCTTTCGGTGCGGGCCGGCGCGTTGGCTGGCTACCAGCTCGACCGCGGTGTGACCACCCGCCCCACGTCTCCTTTCGGCGGTGACCTGATCCTCACCGCCCGCCGCTGGGGCCTCGTCCTGCAGAACGAGACCTATTTCGGTGACAACCTGCTCCCCCTGCGCGGGCAGCTCGACCCCGCCGGCCGGCCGTACGGCACGGACCTCTATTTCCGTTCGCCGTGCTATTGCGGCTTCTATGACCGGCTGGAGCTGGCGTGGAAGCCCAACCTGACCCGCTACCTGTCCATGCGCCTCGCTGTCCGGGCCCAATTCGACGACAGGCGTTTCCTGGGCTGGCAGCAGCAGTTCTCGCTGCGCCTGAGCCTGGACGCCCTGCGCCACCGCGACATCCTCGCCGGCCGCTGCCTATGAGATACTGGGACTTCCGGGAGAGCGGCAAGCCCCGCTATGACTACCTTGCATATACGGACGGCAGCTACCTGCTGCCCAAGAACTTCGGCGCCGCCGCCTGCATCGTCTTGGACGGTGAAGGGACGGATATCTGCTACAAATGGAGCGAGGTGAGCCGCTACTCCACGAGCAACCGCCAGGAGATGGCCGCCATCATCCACGCCCTGCTTCACACCCCCGAAGGGAGCAGCGTGCTCGTGCGCAGCGACAGCGAGAACGGCATCGCGCTGCTCACGGGGACGGTGCGCAGCAAGAAAGACTGGGACCTCGTCCAACTCTACCGCCAAACCGTCCGGGACCGCCGGCTGCGCGTCTCCCTGGAGTGGATCCGCAGCCACAGCGGCGATCCGTGGAACGATTATGTCGACAACCTCTGCATCGAGGCGCTCGACCTCTTCGAAGCCGACGGGACGCGGGTGCGCGAGGGGGTTGACCCGCATGCACTTTACGCCTATCTTTGCAGAAAGTAATTGATCAATAATATGAAGATTGCAGTCATCGGCGCCGGCAACATGGGAGGCGCCACGGCCCTCGGCCTCGCGGCCGCATTTCCCGACGCACAGATCACCGTCACGGCGAAACACGCCGCCACCCTTGAGAAATACGCCGCCCGCGGCCTGAAGACCACGCTCGACAACGTGGCTGCAGCCAGCGAAGCGGAGATCGTCATCCTGGGCGTCAAGCCCTGGTTCGCCCAGGGGGTGCTCGGGGAATTGGGCAAGGCACTCGACGGCAAGATCTTCATCTCGCTGGTCGCCGGCATTCCGGCGGACGAGATGCGGGGCTGGCTCGCCGGCATGGGCCTGGCCGGTGCCTATACCGCCATCCCCAATCTCGCCATCGAATATGGCGAGAGCATGACGTTCATCCATGAGCTCTTCGGCACCACGGCGGAGCTCCACACGGTGCAGACGCTTTTCGAGGCCACGGGGCGCGCCACCGTCGTGGACGAGAAACGCCTCAACGCCGGCATGATGCTCGCCTCCTGCGGCACAGCCTTCGCACTGCGTTATATCCGCGCCGCGGCGGAGGGCGGCGTTGAACTCGGGCTCTACCCGGCCGAGGCCATCGCCGCGGCCCTGCAGACCGTCCGGGGCGCCGCCACGCTCCTTGCGGAGCGCGGCACCCACCCCGAAGCAGAGATCGACCGCGTCACCACTCCCGGCGGCATCACCATCAAGGGGCTCAACGCGATGGAAGAAGCCGGCTTCACCGCCGCCGTCATCGCCGGCCTCAAGGCCTGGAGTCCGAAAGCGTAGTCTCCCGCCGGGGATAGCCTCCCGGGAAGAAAATCGTATCAATTCCACCCAGACGCCACTGGAGCGCATCTATGTCGGAGGTAGAACCGGCATAGAAGGCGACATGCTCACCGATCACCATCCCGTTCCTCGCAGGATCCCGGGTCAGGAAGCCGACGACATTGTATTTCCCGGCGCTCTCGATCTCCCGGGCGTACGCGACAGAAGCACGGCCCGTGCCTGCTACCAAGGCATTGGGCTGACCGGCGGACGCGAGGATCGTCCGCTCCTCCCGCCAGACAGCCTTGACCAGCGCCCTGGGCAGGAACAGCGTTGCGGCGCTGAACAGCAGGTCCGCCAGGACCAGGATCAGCATCTGGACGCCACTAAGGGCTTCCGCCGCACCGGAGAAACCCAACAACGCCATCCCGACGCCCTTGACGGCCAAGATCCGCAGCAGCTGGGCACGGCTGCGGGAAGAGGCGAAGCGGTGCCATTTCTTTCCGCGGCCGAAAACCAGCAGAGCAAGGATCGTCCATGCCACCCCGGCGCCCAGCCATAGGATAACCAGGCCTGCGAATCCCGGAACAGGCTCTGACACGCACCGCATCAGCAGAACGGCAGCAAGAGAGCCCAAGGCCGACAAGCCTGTATCCAGGACAGCCCAGCGGTATGGCTTAGAATGCGACTTGGCGCACCGGCCGGACGGCATAGGCGCCTTCTGAGTACTGGTCATTGATTGCCCTGACGCGGCTGGGCTTCCAGAAGGAAAGGTTTTTGGATTTAGTTGCATTTCCCCATCTGTCATCACTCGGCAATTTGCCGGTAGTCCAATAATACATCGTGCTCGTGACATCGTAGATCGGATTCACTCCGTCTCCGCCACGCGCACCCGAATACGGGAAGTAGATATAGCCACCATTCCCGTCAGAAAAGTTATAGCCATCTGTAGCAGGATTGCCGACCGGCGTACCGTCATTGTTTTCCGTTGCACCCCTGCTGGAGAATCCGGTGAACGCGAACGCATACGGCACGACAAAGCCCCGGGGCGAAGGATCGTAGATGGATTTGACCGGGAGGCGATTGGAGTTGCTTAACGAATTCCCTCCCGTGGCAGCATTGTTAGCGATCATGTCCACATCCCAGAGATTTCCATAGTACCGGGAGCCATAATACTGGTAGCTGGGACGGTTGTACAGGATTTTGTGGGGATTCATGATGGAATAGCCGATCCCAGCGGAAGTATGCTCCGTTACCACCTTGTAATCATTCTCCGTCACCGTGTATCCGGCATTGGAATAGTAGGATTTGTTGCGGTCCGAACTGGCTGCCGGGAGGATCGGGTCTTTCCTGCCCCATTGATAGAAGGCATTCGAACCTACGTTCGCATCTACGGAAATACTCTCGCCGATCTGCCTTACCCGGAAGGTCCTGGACGTGCCGGCAGCGTCCGACTGGCTGATCCTCACATAGAAAGTCCAGTCGTTCCATTTCTCACCGTAAGCATCCCTCTTGTCTGTCCAGCCGAGGTTGTAGCCCAGCATGTCATGGGAGACGTCCATCTTGTCCCTGACCGGATGCGTGGACAGAGCCTTCTCCGTCACCCAGAGATGCCAGCTCCAAACGATGTTTCCGGATGCATCCCGGGCGGCCAGGAGGACGTTGCCCGGGCGGATGCATTCCTCTTTGATCTCAAGGCGGATATAGTCGCCGCTGATGCTGATGTCCCCGTCATGCAGGATCTGCGTCTCCCGGCCGGAGACGTCCTGCCACACCACGACGGCATCCTGCACGTTCACGCCGTTGTTCCTGATCCAGGGGTCGGCAATCTCTGTCCCGGCATGGTTCAGGAACCGATACAAATAATAGTTGACACTGTTGTTATTGTGCACGGATGTGCCTTGCGGAGCATATGCCCTGCTATTGGCTGCCCCGCCCCGGATGGCATTACCATACACAAGCGGCAACTTGTACTTGCCCGGCCGGGTGATCACATAGCAATTCGCGGTCTCCATGGCTTCTTCCGGCTGATCCACCTGGTCCTCGGATCCATCAATTGATACGTAGAAACCGTGTTTGGAGAGATCGAAATAGCCGTCCCCGGCATCGGAGGTCGCTGACGGAAGCAACCCCCGGTTGCGAAGCACGGCGATCGCCGCATCCTCTGCGTCGAAGGAACCGGAAGTCTGCCGTTCCGAAGCAGCGTGGTCCCGCAGGATCCGCGCCTGGTTGGATTCGCCGGCAGCCGTACTGCCCGGACCAGCAGTCGTTGTCAATGCGAAACGATTGTCCGTCCAGGACGCCGCGTCTACCCAGTTCGTCCCGTCAGCGGAGTACTGAACGGTCCAGGGGACAGCTTCGTCAGCCCCTAAATTGCTGGTTCTGTGGCTCTTGACCGCAAAATCGAGCGCATCCGCCCGGTGCCCGTACGAGACCAGGTCTGCGATCTCATCGATGCTGTACGTCCACGTCTCCCCTGCCGGGACGGCGACATTGGTGATACGGATCTTCTTCCCGCCGGGGAAACGCACATACTGCCCGCCCTGCTTGAGCGCCAACTCCTGGGTGGTGCCGTCTGCCTTGCGGATGCGGATGGAAAGGCCGGTCAGCTCATGGGGCAGCGCGAACACCGTGAAAGTGACGGGTTGTCCCTGCACCACGGTTATATTCCCTCCGAAATTGACATCGACAGTCAGCGCTGCGTTTGAGACACCCGTCACAGGACAGTCTGTCAGTCCGGCGCCGACCGTTGCCATGAAATCACCGGCCAGCGCCGGGGAACCTGCCGCGGCAACCAGGGAGAATCCTGTTAGCTCCATGGACGCATCGTCACGACTGTCCAGCGTGAACTCGAAGGCCGTCATCAGGGGTTTGAAATAGAGATCCACCGGCCCTGGCGCCGCCGCGGTCGCCGCCCACATGTATGCGTAGCGCATGTCGGGGGCGAAGACCCGGGATCCGGCGCGGGCGGTAACGGTCTGGACGGCGGGCAGCGTGGCGGTGATTACGTTGTTCGTAATCGACACTTTCGAGGCATCCACACCAACTGTGCGCGGGGACGGATAGAAGGCGTAGAATGTGTACGAAGCAGCGTCTCCCCATACCAGGCCGTTGGTGCCGGCTTCGTTGACAATCCGCGCCGAACTGTTCCGGCCGTCCGCCACGATGCTGCTTGCCACGATGTCGTAGTCCGCCCAGCCCCGGTTCTCGTACCGGTGCAAAGCCTGCGGGCTGCAGATGCGGATCTTGTCCCCGCCGACCCAGTCGATGCGTTCGTATTTGGCCGTCGTGCCGCTGAGCGCGACATCGTATGTCTGACCGCTGTAGACGGTCTTGGTCCCGGGCATATTGTCATATGATGTGTTCGCCGAGAAACGGATCTCCGTCCCGGGGGCGGCGCTGCGTGTCAGCGCGGCCGGATCGCAGGCGGCCACCAGGGGCAGCGCTGCGAGCAGATAGTGAATTCTTTTTTTCATTGCCATTCGTGGTTGAACCCTCCCGGGTTGCTCTCGCCGAAATCGTAGGTCTGGACTTCCTGCCCCGTGGCCGTGACGGTCGTCGTGTCCACGACGGAACCCTGCAGGATCGGGCTGTCCGGCAGGAAAGTCACCTCCTGCCGGACCTCGGGTCGAACGAATTGTTGTTTCTGTCTCATGGTTTTCTATTGGATTACATTATCATATGCTTGGGTCACGCCGGCTCCAGCCAGGCGCGGGGGACGGATGCCTTGGCAAACCAGCTGTCGAGCAGTTTGACGACAACGTAGGTCCGGCCCCGGAACTCGAGGATATAGCCTTCGATACCGGCAAGCGCGCCCTTGACCACACGAACCCGCCCGCCGAGTTTCAAAGGGGGACCGATCAGGCCGCCCTCGTCGCAGGTCAGGTTAAGTACACGTTGAAAATCATCCATCTGTTTTCGGGGAACGACGAGCAGCGAGCGGGTTGTGGGGTCTATGAGGTAGCGGACAGGCACGCCCTCCTCGTTGGCGAGGGCGAAGGCCTGTCGTTTGGTGGTGCGGATGAACACGAGGCTGGGAATCAGGGCGCGCCGGCTGACGCTGCCCGTACGGGTGCGGCGGGAAACCGTGGGCACGAAGCGCTCGACGCCGAGGCGGTCGAGCCGCCCGGCCACGGAGAGTTCGGCGCCGCTGTGCGTACGCGCCGCGAACCAACAGATCGGCTGCTCCGGAGAGCCTGCCGGACGGGAAGAATCCACCTGTCTGAACATCCTGTTTTTGTCGTTTTCCATTACGTAAATATCTCTTCGGTAGAGATACTTTGGTTAACAACAATTATATCAGAAATTTAGACATGGTTTTTTAACGAATATGTCGGTTAAATAAAACAGCTAACTGAGTTTTATCCAGTAATCTCGACACCGCTATTAAGCCGCGACCATCCCGTAGCACAGAAGTAGATAGCATAATCCGCCGGAATTGCGTATCTTTATCCCGCAAATCCTTTCCGATGATGAGCAGAATAACGGATCTATTCTTTGCCGTACTGCGTGCGGGCTTATGGGAGCAGGACCTGCGGCTGGACGCCGCTCCTGCTGCCGAAGACTGGCAGGCGCTCTTGCAGATTGCCCGCGAGCAGGCGGTATTGGGGCTGGTGTACCGCGGGATGGCACATATTCCTGCGAACCAACTCCCGCCATCGGCGATGCGCATGCGTCTGCTCGCTGACGTGGACCAACTTGAGCGGCGTGTCCGTACATTGGCCGCTGTCCAGGAGGAACTGCTCTATTTTTTCGCAAAAGCGGACCTGCACCCGGCCGTACAGAAGGGAACCGAGGCCGGCAAGTATTATGCGCAGCCGTTCCTGCGCGAGAGCGGGGACATTGATTTGTATTTCCCGGAGGGAGAATTCCCCCGGGCGGAGAAATTGGTACGGGAAGGATTGGCGGACGCCCCGCAAACGTCCTCAGACGGCAGTCTTGTCTACAAATATAAAGGCGCAACGATTGAGCATCACGCGCGTTATTTCGACCTCCATGTTTCGGCAGATTGCCTGCCGGAAGTCCCCTCGGTCATTGCCGAGTTGGTGATGCTCTCTGCTCACATTCTCAAGCACGCCATCGGTGAAGGCGTGGGTTGCAAGCAGCTCTGTGACATGGCCCGGGCGTTCGATCGTACGGATGGTATATACGACAAGGCCGTGCTGCGCGATACTCTGCGCCGCTGCGGCCTGCTTCGCTGGCACCGTCTGCTCTGTTCGCTGTTAGTCTCTGACCTGGGACTTGACCCGGCGCGGTGTTTACCGGAGTTCGAACCCTGTAACCAGGAACCGCTACGGCGCATCGTGCTGCGTGGCGGGGCGTTCGGCTTTGCCGATCCCGCCCGCCGGCAGGCCGCTGGCCGCGGTCCTTTCGCCCGCAAACTGCACGCCGCCGGCGCTTTCCTGCGCCGCCTGCCTTTCTCGCTGCGCCACGCTCCCCGCGAGACGCTCGCCACAGTTGCGGAACTCGTCAGAGGGAATCTGTGATCTTTTCGTTTGCTGACCGGACTAGTCGCCGGTCTTCATGTGCACATCCAGCTGCGGGAACGGGAACCTGATGCCGTGCTTCGGGAGTTCCTTGTAAATGTTCTCATTGAGCCAGGTCTGCATCCACTTGTAATACTCGGACTTGATCCAGACCCGGATCTCCACCTCGATGCCGTTCTCTCCGAGCTTGTTGACATAGACCCGTGGGTCGGCAGCTCCAGGTGTACGGGCATCCATGATCTCCGGCTGCTGCTTTACCAGTTCAAGAAGTACGTCCCGAAGCATATCCAGGTCTGTTCCATACGCGACGCTGAACCACACCGAGAGCCGGTAAGGGTTGCGGCTGCTGTAGTTGTCTATATTGCCGCTGGAGAGGGCTCCGTTGGGAATTGTAATCTCGCGATTGTCCGTGGTGATGAGCTTCGTGTGTACGATGTTGATCTCGGATATCCACCCGAAGTAGCCCTGGGTCGACACATAGTCTCCAACCTTGAAAGGTTTGAATGCCAGCAGCATCAGGCCTCCGGCGAAGTTCTGGACCGTGCCGCTCATCGCCATTCCGATGGCCATGCCACCGGCAGCCAGCAGGGCAGCAATGGACGTCGTATTAATGCCCAGGGTCCCGACCATGGCAAGGATGAGTACGACCCAAAGGGTGACTGTTACCAGGCTCTGGATGAAGGACGCGATGGTCGGGTCTGATTTCCGTTTGGCGAAACCTTTCGCAATGACCTTCTTCGTCTTGCGGATCAGCCAGGCACCGACAATATAAATGGCAACTGCGAGCAGAACCTTCAACCCAAACCGGGCGAGGGCGCTCGCCGAACTGGCTACCAGTTCGTCGGCAGGGGTACTCTTGAGGGTCTCCACCAGTTGGGCGCCCTTGGTGACCAGGGTGTCAGCGGAAAAAGCCTCGGCCGCCGGGGCGGCACTTTGTAGAATCGGCAGCAGCATGGTTATTAGCGTTGGATTTCAGTGCTAAGATACCATAATTCTTTTTGAAATACAACCATTAGAAAAAAAGGAGGCCCTGCGGAGGGCCTCCCAATTAAATTCTAACAACTGATCACAGAAGTTCGTAAGTCACCTCAATGGCAGTGATACGGGGGAAATTATAATTATAATAATCATTCTGGTATCCGTTAGTGAAAACAACTGCATCTGTGCTGGAACCAGTCCATGTAGCAGTGTCGCTGTTGTTCCCATCACGAGTATAAGAACCTGTATTCACTGTCACAGCGGTATTTCCGAAGTCATATCCGGCATACGTAGCGCTGCTGTAGGTCACTTTGATCTCGGTGATTTTGAAACCTTCCTGAGGAGTAACCGTGATGGAGCCTCGATTAGTGTTCCAACCCTGTCTCCGTCCTAAAGTGAGGTATCCGTTGTTGGAACGTTGAGCCTGCGTCAGCGCGATGCTCACATAATTATCAGGAGAAGAAGCGTTCCCGGTGTAATTATTGTTGCTCATCGTGAAATCGGAAGGGGCAAACGAATACGGAGATGCTGAAGCGCGAGTCTGGAGTATGCTGGCCGTAGCCGTCGCTCCCAAATCTGTTATCGTAGCGGATACGGTGAAGGTGCGGGAACTGGCTGTCTCATTCACCGGCAGGGTTACCGTGAGGGTGGCCGTGCCGGTACCGGAGGCGGCAGACAATGATCCTCCGTTATTCACCTCGGCCGTCCATGCCTGGCCTTCTCCGGCATTGACCGTCACGGTGGCGGAAGTGGCGTTGAAGAGCACAGTTTGCGTATCAGGTGTGATGGAGAACTTGAGGGCCTCCTGGGTGATGGTCACGGTATGCGACGCGCCGCTGGTGGGGGTCACGGTAATCGTACGGCTAACTGCGGCGGTCGTGCTGTTGTTTGCCGGGAAGGACATCGTGAAGGTCTTATTGCCGGTCTGCTGTCCGGTCACGTCGACCGTGACATTCGCCCCAGTAGTTACTGTCCAAGTAGCCGTCTCATCGGCCGCCTCGACCTCGACCTCGACCTCGGTCACGTTGAACGGGACCGTAGCCCTGGTCGGATTGACATAGATGCCGTCGTTGAGCAGGTTGATGGTCTGCGTCTTGAAATACTCGTTAGCGACGTAGATCGTCGTGGCGCTGGCATCCTTGTTGGTCTTGAACTCCGTGCACACAGGGTTGTTCGCCTGGTACTCCTCGTAACTGGCCACCGTGCGGATGAAGTAGAACGAATTCGTCGTCCCGTCGACAAGGCTCTTGTCGGACTTGACAGGGACGGTGATGGTATTGCCATTGCCATCCGAGCCTGTAGAGTAGAGTGAGTGGTTGATGTCCTCAATCTTGAACTCCATCGGGAACATGGATTCAGGCAGGTCTTCAGGCAGGCCGATCTTCAGAACGGTCGTAGAGCCTTGGCCGTCCACCTGCTTCGGGACCAGCGACAGGGTCATATCCATCTTCTTGACCACGCGAAGGGTGATATCGCGGTAGAGGGTCGACTTGTCGTCGCCGGTCTTTCCGTTGTGAGCCTTGACTTCAAGGACGGATACGAGGTCCGTCGTCTCGCTCTGGTCATTCAGCTGGAACTCATAGAAATAGTACCCGGTGTCGGAGCTCTCTGCCGTCTTCGTGACCTCGGTCCCTTCGACGAGGGCATTGCCCTGCGTCTTGATCTTGACTTCGACATTGGAGTTGTCCACAACACCCGTCGATACATCCGGGATATATTGGACCCACAGGCCTTTCTTGCCGCCGGAGGTAAAGTTCTTCTCGACGTACTCCACGTACAGGCGGGACTCGCCGTCAGAGATATCCGTCAGTTTGCGGGCTTCCGTGGACAGGGACACGTTGCCGCCGCTGTCTCGGTTCATGGCCTCGGCGATTGTCCTGGAGCCACGGTTACCGATCTTGTGGATCTTTACCTTGTATGCATAGTTGCGGTACAGCGGGAAATAACCCCCCGCGGCCTCATCGGTCAGGTCCAGGCGATAATACGTGAAGAAGGTATCCGACTTATACTTGGCCTTCATCAGGATGCAGGTAGCCTTGTCGTCACCCGGGTGGAAACGCTCGAAGGTGAAACCGGGATCATCCAGCTTCAGTTTGATTGCATCATCCTCCGGGACGGTGTAGTTCATCGGGTCTTCCTCAAACATGAAGCCGTTGTAGACTTTTTCGCCATTGACCATCTTGCCGGTCTGCGGGTCGTAGACATACGAGGCGAAGTCATCGACGTACGTACCTGCCGCCATCGGTGCGACGGATCCCGTCGTCGGGACATTCACCAGGGTCCAGGAGATGTCGTGCAGGTCCGCCTCGGCAACCTCACTAATGAGCCGGACTTCTGCGAAGTTGCGGACGAGTACCAGATCATCGAAGAGGGCTTTGGTCTCATTGCTCGGGATGAAATTGCCCTCGGTATCGGTCTGCATGATGCCGTTCTGGTCCTTCTCCGGAAGGATGCCGTCCAGCGAGACGACGCGTGCCCAGTAGGCACCCACGTCTCCAGTCGTTTTCATCACGGACATGATGCTCTCTTCGTCCTGACCGTCGAAGGGAATGGTCTCGTCGCCGTTGGCGATGATGTGGACGTGGGCCTCGCCCTCATATACCGGGAGGAGGACCTTGAACTGGAAGGTCGTCCCGTTCGCGTCGGCGTATTTGTTCACCGGCTCCGCCAGGGTATAGGCCTGCGGGTAACCGGAGGTTCCGAATACGGCAACCTTGATGTAATCAATGTTGGGCGTGTCCGCCATATTGTTGGCCTTGGTGTATGCCTGCAGGGGTACAGGGACCTGCAGCTGCATGGTGACGGCCACCTTGCCGGTCTCGTCGGCCTTCGGCTGATCAATCCCGAACTCCGTCTTGTTGCAGGAGACCAGGCCGATCAGGAGCGCTGAAAGAATATATATAGCTTTTTTCATAATCACACTTCTTTATTTGTCATGGTATCCAAGCCATTCAGTTGCTCCCTCCTGATAAGGTTCTTCACCCCAGTACCAGGCGTCGTAGACACAGCGGACAGCGGTGATATCGGTGTTATTGGAAAGGTAAGGCAAGGCATTTGAATCACCACTGACCTTACCATTGGCGCACCAGTAACCTTCACCATCATTTCGTCCTAAGTTGAAGAGGGACGGAATAAATTTCGCATTGGAGAGCGTCATCATAAAAGTAATCTCTGCAAGGGTAGGAACTCTCCAGCGACCTGCCGGATAACCATTTTCCTGATACGCAGCGCATCTTTTTTCGGCTGTAGCCTGATTAAAGAAATAGTTACCGCCAATAACTCCATATGAAGAAGCAATCAGGAGTTTCGGAGCAATCGTGGCCCGCGTTCCATCCGGATTGGTAGGATAATAGTTACTGAGGCCCAAATTGCTAAGATTATCTACCGTAGACTTCCTTGGATCTCCTAGGATAGTGGCTTCTTTTGTGCTGCCTGCACCTGTCCCTATCTGGACTAGCAAGTCATCAGAGAGCATTGTAGTTGTGATAATATAGTTGTTGGGGTTCTCATTCTCGCCTTCACCAGTCAAAGTCCCTGCACGATTAGCAATATTTCCCAGACGATAATTATTGCTGCTAGTACCTCTGTCGTCATAACAAACCACACTTCCACTTGCATTCCCGTAACTGTTAACAAAGGTATATCCATTAGACACTCGACTCGTTACAAACAGCGCCGGATACTGCGTAATGGTTACATGGCGGTCAAAGAAATCATCCTCAGCATCCACCAGGTGGAGCGTGACAACATAGACATACGGTGCCATGTCGAAGGCATTGTTCTTGGCATTGTTGACCGTCATCCGGTTGTCCATAGCATGGTTGATCTTCAGGTATGATTTCCCTTCCGGGATTGTCACCCAACCTTTCACGTCATCAGCAGTAATTCCTTTCCTGTTGAGCAGGCTGTTATTGCCTCCCTGGGTTGCTGATGCAGGCACCTCGTCGTTCTGCATGAAATAGTCCCGCGTTGCGGTATTGGAGCTGTAGTTCCATTGATAAATCTCGTCAACCTTAGCGATAACCGTACCGGAGGACACAAAGTTGATATTGATGTTATCCACATACATGTCATACTCATCCTTCGGGATTTCCAGGGAGATGTAACGGCCGGTAGCGACGTTGGCGGAGATCGGGTCCCGGGTCGTCCAGTCCTTCACAATATAGTCAGGGGACAGCAGCACCTCCTTGTCGGAGCCGATGATGTTGACCTTGACGTTGTACTCGTAGATGTGGTTGGGCTCGCAGATCGACTCGCTGGGCAGGGCGATCTTGTAGTAGACCTCTTTGGCCTTGTAGTACGTCTCCACGCCGTTGATGGTCTTG
>JAEEGL014464704.1_pt1 | contig 18639 bp, 17 predicted proteins | sample 9134231 | NCBI WGS metagenome assembly JAEEGL01 (sample SAMN16246548, study PRJNA631951) | gut metagenome | biome: gut microbiome; feature: rumen; material: fiber-attached | host: Bos | place: Iran: Karaj | collected 2018-10 | reverse complement strand
TCCAGATGCTATGCTTGACTACCAGGTTGAGAACATGATTAACGATTTCGCTAACAACATGGCTCAGCAGGGTCTTTCACTTCAGCAGTACATGCAGTTCACAGGCATGACAATGGATGCTTTCCGTGATCAGGTTCGTCCAGATGCACTTTCACGTACACAGTCTTCACTTGTTCTTGAAGCTATCGCTATGGCTGAGAACATTGAGGCTACAGATGCTGACGTTGATGCTAAGCTTGAGGAGATGTCTAAGCAGTACGGCATGGAGCTTGACCAGCTTAAGACTCTTGTTGGCGACAACGAGAAGGAGTCTATGAAGAAGGATATCGCTATCGAGAAGGCTATCGAGCTTATCATGGACAACGTTAAGGAAACAGCTAAGAAGAAGGCTACAAAGAAGGCTGATGACGAGGCTGCTAAGAGCGAAGATGCTGAATAATCTGTAAACAAATTATTAACTTTTTGTAAAATTCAAGACACAGCATGCTAAAACAATTATAATAGAGAAGAAATTTATACATAGGCCTGAGCGATTGCTCGGGCTTAGTGTATATAAAACGGCTATTCAAAGGAGGACAAAAATGGCAACAATTCCTTATGTCATTGAACAGAATTCTCGCGGTGAGCGTTCTTATGATATTTACTCAAGATTATTAAAGGATAGAATCGTATTCCTTGGCGAGGAGGTTAACGAGGTTACAGCTTCTCTTACGGTAGCACAGCTTCTTTTCCTTGAGTCTGAAGATCCTAGTAAGGATATTCATCTTTACATCAACAGCCCAGGCGGTAGCGTTACTGCTGGTATGGCTATTTATGATACAATGCAGTACATTAAGTGCGATGTTTCTACTATCTGTATTGGTATGGCAGCTTCAATGGGAGCTTTCCTTCTTGCAGGAGGTCAGAAGGGTAAGCGTTTTGCACTTCCAAATGCAGAGGTTATGATTCATCAGCCACTTGGCGGTGCTAAAGGACAGGCTACTGAAATCGAAATCGCTGCAAAGAACATCTTGAAGACCAGAGAAAAGCTTAACCGTATGCTTGCTGCAAATACTGGCAAGGATTACGAGCAGGTTTGCATAGACACAGAGCGTGATCACTGGCTTGATGCTCAGGAAGCATTAGATTATGGTCTTATTGATGAGATCATTACAAAAAAGAACTAGATTAACCGACATATAATTTAGAGGTTATTTATTAAATTTTAAGAGGTTATTATGGCAAGAAACGAAGATAGAATTCGCTGCTCATTCTGCGGCAAGACACAAAACCAGGTTCGTAAGCTTATAGCTGGACCTAATGGTGCATTTATCTGCGATGAGTGCGTTGATATTTGTCAGGAGATTATCATGGAGGAGCTTGATGATTTTGCTCCTGCAGCTGATGGTGATTCCATTGAGATTAATCTCCAAAAGCCAGAGGACATGAAGGCTTTTCTTGATCAATACGTTATTGGTCAGGACGAGGCAAAGAAGGTTCTTTCGGTTGCTGTTTACAATCATTACAAGCGCATTATGGCAAATCCTAGCGATATTGATGTTGAGCTTCAGAAGAGTAACGTTCTTATGCTTGGACCTACTGGTTCAGGAAAGACATTACTTGCTCAGACCTTAGCTAGAGTTCTTGGTGTTCCATTTGCTATTGCAGATGCTACCACTCTTACAGAAGCTGGTTATGTAGGTGAGGATGTTGAGAATATCCTCTTAAAGCTTATCCAGGCTGCAGAGTTTGACATCAAGAAGGCTGAAATCGGTATCGTTTATATCGATGAGATTGATAAGATTACAAAGAAGTCTGAAAATGTATCTATCACTCGTGACGTATCAGGTGAAGGCGTTCAGCAGGCACTTCTTAAGATTATAGAGGGTACTGTAGCAAACGTTCCACCACAGGGCGGACGTAAGCATCCTCAGCAGGAGACTATCGCCATCGACACAAAGAATATTCTCTTTATCTGCGGTGGTGCTTTTGAAGGTCTTGAGAAGATTATTTCTCAGCGTACAAATGTCAGTGCTATTGGTTTTGGTGCTGATGTTAAGGACAAAAATAACGAGAAGATTGATGAGCTTTTACAGCAGGCTCTTCCACAGGATTTCATTAAGTACGGACTCATTCCTGAGTTTATCGGACGCGTGCCTATCAATGTATCCTTAAAGCAGCTTACAGAAGAGGATATGATTCGTATCCTTAAGGAGCCTAAGAATTCTCTTACAAAGCAGTATCAGGCTTTGTTTAAGATGGATGGCGTAAAGCTTGATTTCGAGGATGATGCACTTCGTGAAATCGCAAAGAAGTCAATCGAGAGAAAGACAGGTGCCCGTGGTCTTCGTGCTATCGTTGAGAGCGTTATGATGGATCACATGTATCATGTTCCTTCTGACGAGAGCATCACAGAGATCACAGTTACAAAGGAAATGGTTGATGACAACCTTCTTCTAATCGACAAGGAAGAGGGCGAGGATGCCAGTGTTGTCTCAATCGAAGATAAACAGGAGAAGAGTGCATAATCATGGTTATTCGCTCGTGTAATCTTGAAACAGTATGCGGGCCCACATCAAAGCTTCCAAAGAACGACCTACCTGAGGTTGCCTTTGCTGGCAAGTCAAATGTGGGCAAGTCATCACTTATAAATGCGGTTATGAATCGTAAAGCCCTAGCTAGGGTGTCTGCACAGCCGGGCAAGACCCAGACCATAAATTTCTACAATATCAATGACGAAATTTATGTTGTGGATTTGCCGGGCTACGGCTTTGCCAAGGCATCTGAAAAGGAAAGGGAAGCCTGGGGTAAGATGATAGAGACCTATTTGAACACCTCAGAGATGATTCGTGCCGTGTTCTTGCTTGTGGATATTCGTCACGCTCCATCTGCCAATGATAAGCAGATGTTTGAGTGGATGGATTACGTTGGCTATGACCCTATTGTCATTGCCACAAAGGCTGACAAAATCAAACGAAGTCAGCTGGACAAGCAGATAAAAATCCTTCGCGAGGGATTAGGAGCGGGAAAGGATACCATTATTGTGCCATTCTCATCCCAGACCAAGCAGGGATTAGATACAATACAGGATTTCCTGGATCAGGTTATCGAAAATGAAGCATCTTTAACGGATGTGGACGACCTTGATTAGGCTTCCCCTTGAGGGGAAGCTGTCAGCTTTAGCTGACTGATGAGGTGTTAATGAAAAAAAATAAATATTTATTTGTGCTGCTACTGCTTATTTCCATTACCGTGGTTTGCAGTGTCGGCACATTTTTTTATGTAAAACTAAATAATAGACAGATTGCATCTGATGATGAAATACTTGTCATGACAAGTTGTAATCCTGTATACATTGCCACCTTAAATGTTCTTGATAGAGTTGAGGGATACAGCGTTCAGAACCTTTCACAGCCTACTACAGGATGTCTCCACGACTATACACTTACCACAGAGGATATGAAGAACCTTTCAAAGGCTGATGTACTTGTAGTAAATGGCGGTGGTATGGAAGGTTATCTTGATGATGTTATTGAGGCCTATCCTGACCTTAGAATAATAAATACCTACGAGGATATCGAGCATTCCAATGGCTTTGTTGGTATGGATTCTTATCTGATTGAGGAAGAGGATGAGGAACATGAGGAGCATGAGGAGCATGAGGAGCATGAAGAGGTTGAAGAACATCATCATGACCATGGTGCTAATAGCCATATTTGGATGGATGAGAGATTGTTCCAATGTCAGGTTATGTCTATCGCAAATGGATTAATGGAGCTTGCCCATGATAGTGAAAAGACCGTTATTGCTGACAATGCAAAAAAATATATAGGCCAGCTCGAAGTAATTGACAAGCAGGGCATGGATAAGGTCTTTACAGGTGCTAATGTAGCAATCCTTCATGAAGCCTTTGCCTATACAGCTCAGTCTATTGGAGCCAATGTTGTGGCTATAATGGATTTAGATGAGGAACGTCAGGTGAGCGCTGGTGAGGTTAGTGAGTTTTTGGATGCTATTCAGGCAAATGATATTAATATCGTATTTGCGGAATATGATTATGGTAATGCCATGGGCAAGCTCATAGAGGAGCAGACTGATGCTAAGGTGGTTTATTTAGAGACATTAGTGCATGGTCAGTACGGAGCAGATGATTACGTGAAAGTGATTAATCAAAATTACAAATTAATTAGTGAGAAATTATGAAAAAAATCATCCCATGTGGATTCCACTGTATTAAATTTAATAATTTAGGTGTAGCCTTTGGTGACCAGCAGGTTCTCCAGGGGATAAACCTCCATGTTCACTGTGGCCAGATGACGGCTATAATTGGTCGTAATGGCGCAGGAAAATCCACCTTGGTGAGAGCTATTCTCGGTGAGGTGCCATATACAGGGGAAATCCAATTTAAAAATAAAATGAATAACAATATGCCGGGGCTAAAGATTGGCTATGTACCCCAGTCCATCAATATCGACAGGACTACACCTCTCAGTGTTTATGACCTTTTTCAGTCATTTACTGGTAAACTGCCAATTCTTTTCAATAGCAAGAAGGAGCACGATCATGTTCGGGAGGCTTTGGCTGAATTTGACGTAGCAGAGCTTATTGACCAGCCTGTAGGAACACTTTCCGGTGGTCAGCTTCAGCGTGTGTTACTTGCAATGGCGGTGCATGATACACCTAATCTATTGCTTCTTGATGAGCCTGTATCGGGCATAGATAAAAATGGTATGGACGCCTTCTATGAGAAGATGAAATACCTTAAGGAGACACATGATTTGGCCATTATCCTTGTAAGCCATGATTTGGATTATGTGTATAAATATGCGGATAATGTAATACTTATTGATAAGACTGTGGCAGCAGCAGGCCGTCCGAAGCTTGTTTATGACACAGACGCATTTAAAAATGTGTTTGGAAAGGGGGCGGCAGGAAATGTTTAGTTACGCATTTATGGTGCGAGCCACCATCGCTATCCTTCTCATATCCCCTTTGTTTGGAATGGTTGGAACAATGATTGTTCAAAAGAGAATGGCTTATTTTAGCGATGCTCTTGGACATTCAGCTCTTACAGGTATAGCAGCTGGTGTAATTATGGGAATAGCTAATACCACTGTTTCTATGATTGTTTTCGGAGTTTGCTTTGCCCTTTTACTAAACTATATTAGCCGAAAAGGACTTAGTTCTTCTGATACCTTGATTTCAGTTTTTGCTAGCTGTGCGACGGCTTTAGGTCTTGCAATTCTTTCAAGGGGCGGTAGCTTCAGCAATTATTCCGCAATTTTAGTGGGCGATATACTGTCTATCACTGTGTCAGAAATCATTCAGCTTGTAGTGTTATTCGCTGTTATATTGATTTTCTGGTGCTTTAGCATTAACAGGCTTACAGCTATCAGTATTCATTCCACCTTGGCAAAGAGCCGTAGTATATCAGTGAGAGTGATGGAGGATGCTTTTGCAGTTCTCATAGCCCTTCTGGTAATGCTTTCCATAAAATGGGTGGGTATACTTTTGATTAACGCTTTACTTATTCTTCCGGCGGCAAGCAGTAGAAATATCTCGGAGAATTTTAGAGAGTATACTTATTTTGCTATGATTTTTAGTATCTTTTCTGGAGTGACAGGGCTGTTTGTTTCATACTTCACAGATATGGCCACAGGACCTATGATTGTAATCGTTGCAAGTGTGATTTATTTTGCCACTTACATATATGGAAAAGACCGTTAAAGACTTCCGATTGGAAGTCTTTTTTTATTCCGTGAAAGTTATTTGAAATCTTTGTGAAATAACAGAATATTCATACATCGGATGGTATGATAGGAGTGTCAATCTCTTTATATGTTTAGTAGCAAAGGAGTACAAGACTATGGAGAAAAAGAGAGGTTCCTTGAAGACCACACTGGTGGCAGTTATTTTAGCAGCAGTTGTTATTACAGCTGTAATCATATCCACATTTACGGTAATTAGTACATTAAAAACAAATGCGGATCAGACAGAGGCTTATCAGAACAGACTTTTAGAGGATGTTAAGACTGAGCTTAAAAATGAGACCCAAGAGGCTATGAGTATTTGTGCAGTTATGAATGCCAGATACGAGGCTGGAGAGATGACAAAGGAAGAGGCCATGAAAGAGGCTGCAGATATTATCCGTGAGTTAAAATATAACGATGGCGCCGGTTATTTCTGGGTAGATACATCTGAAGGTGTTAACGTTGTTCTTCTTGGCCGTGATACTGAAGGTCAGTCAAGATGGGATGCTACCGATACAAACGGTAACAAGTACATCCAGATGATGATTCAGAATGGTTTACAGGACGGCGGTGGCTACACAAGTCTTATGTTTGCAAAGCCAAATGAGACTGAAGAGCTTCCAAAGATTAACTATACTGCATATTATGAGCCATTTGATTGGGTAATGGGTACAGGTGTATGGGTAGATCACCTGGACGGACTTACAGCAATCTATACAGAGCACGCAGATGCAGCACTTCAGAAGAATCTTATCGCTACAGTTATCATCCTTATCGTTTTGATTATCTGTGGTGTAGTAGTGGCGCTGTTCTTCGGTGAAAAGATTACTAAGCCTATTAAGATTGCTTCAAGTCAGATTGTCCGCATGTCTAACAGTGATTTCACTGAGAGTGAGGATTTGGAATCAGTTCGTAAGCTTGTAAATAGAAATAACGAGATTGGTGCTATTTCTGGCGCTTTGGATTCAATGCACAGAAATATCAGAGATCTGATGATGGAGATTTCTGACACCACAACTTCAGTAGCTGCAGCATCAGAAGAGCTTTCAGCTTCTGCTACACAGTCTGCAGAGGCTTCAGAGATGGTTGCAACCTCATGTACAAATGTTGCTAACTCTTGTTCTGGACAGATTAATGCAGTTACAGACGCAAGTAGTGAAACAGATTCCTTTGTTACAAATATGCAGAACTTCCAGGAAGCAATTTCTCGTACAACTGGCATGATTAAGGCTGCAAATGAGGCGGCTGTAAATGGAGCATCTGATATGACTAATGCAACAGACATGATGAACAGCATCAGAGAGTCTGTTGAGAATACAGCACAGGTAGTTGAAGGCCTTGGTGAGAGACTCAAGAGTATCAACGAATTCGTAGTTACTATTTCAGAAATTGCAAGCCAGACAAACCTTCTTTCTCTTAATGCTTCAATTGAGGCTGCAAGAGCTGGTGAAATGGGTAAGGGCTTCGCAGTTGTTGCTAGTGAGATTTCAAAGCTTGCTGATGATTCTAACCAGGCAGCACAGAAGATTACCGAGCTGATTGCAGGAATTACAAAGAACTCTCAGGAGGCTGTAGAGGCTATGCGTGAGGGTGCACAGAACGTAATTAACGGTTCTGAGCTTGTAAATGAGGCAGGAGGAACCTTTAATAACATTGTTAATATGGTCAACTCTATTTCTGAGGAGTCCAATACAATGAGCTCTATTGTTGAGCAGCTTTCAGCTGGAACTGATACCATCGCTAGAAATATCCATGATATTGAGCAGATGAGTATTGAAGTTGCAGATGAGACTTCAAATGTTTCTGCAGCATCTCAGCAGCAGACCGCATCATCTTATGAGGTTGCACAGGCATCTGATAAGTTGGCTGGAAATGCACAGGAGCTTCAGGATTTTGTTGCAAGGTTCTCATTGTAGTAATTACGCCAGTTACGGCTACAACAAACCCCCGTCATTTGGCGGGGGTTTAAATATACTATACAAAATGTAGTAAAAAGTGTAAAATTTAGGTAAGTATATAGTGGTATCTTGAATTTTTGCAAAACATCGTGGGAGAAGAAGTTATGCAGGGAGAATACAAGGGTAAGCCTATATTTAGACATAGGTATGTGGGTATGGATGAAGATGCTATCAGAGAAGAGATAGACAGGCTTCAGGATGAACTGTACTCTATGCAGGAGGCTCTTGATTTTTTATACAGCAACAGCAATGAAGCACGGCAGGAGGTTGCTAATGCCCAACTTCAGAATGAACGCCTTTTGAAGGCTGTGGATGAAAAGCTGGACAGGCTTTATCGGTCTTTGGATTATGAGGCGCCGATTAAGACTCAGCTTGAAGTGGTAAAAAAAGATATTACGGAAAACTACCTTACTGTTAACAATGATAGGTGGAAAAAGATTTTTAGATTAACGTATCTGAATACCTTTTTATTAATTGCACTAGTGGGAGTATTTTTGTTGATATTCATAATGATTTAGCATCGGGGGCTAGTTATGGATTGGTTTGCTATTAATTTGGCTATTCTTGTAATAAGCTTGAATTTGCTGATTGGGATGCCAATTTATTTCAAGAGAAAAAATGCAAAAGCGGCCGCAAGAGCTGCTTTTCAAGAACAGTGGGATGATATGGTATCATTGGATAAGCACTATGCACCACATATCCAGCAGCTTAACAAAAATCTAAATATCATAAACTATTGGCTCAAGACCGGAAAGGATCCTACAGAATCAGAGGAGGAGGCAGAAAAGCAGGAGAAAGAGGACCGTTTCTTTGCAGGTCTGATGAATCCACTTGAGGCAAAAAAATGGAAGGAAGCTGTAAAAAAAGCAAAGGAAGAGAACAACATCGATTTAGATATTAAGTCAATAAGAGTTGAGGAATTTCAGGTCTACGATATGGACCCTATGGAGGTGGACCAGACTGTGATGAAGTTCAACTATTGCACTGACGCAGGAGAGTATATTTATTATTGTGTCAATCCTGAGGCAATAGAGAAGAAAATGTACAGGCATGTGATATTTTTCACCACCTCTAGACCTACAAACATTCCTCTTGTATATCCATATAAGTATGAGGGGGCTCAGATGCTTTCCCTTTACAAGCATCCTGGTCAAACCGTGTGGTTCCTTAAAAATTGGAGACTTATCAGAGAGGGGCTTGAGGGTGATTACGATGAGGAAGCGGTAGAGCTTGATGAGGATGTAGCAGATTTTGATTTATAAGAACTTAGGTGGCCTTGGAGAAATCCAAGGCCACTTTATTACGCTAATGCAGTATCGCATTACCGTGCTGTGCTGACAAATGTCCGCATAAGGTGTACAATCAACCCGTTGTGTAAAATTAAAATCTCAGGGGGATTATTTGTAAACACCATGAAACAGATAATTAAAACAGCGGCAATTGTAGTAATTGGAAATTTTTTCTACGCATTAGCGGTAGCATTTTTTATTGAACCAGCCCATCTTATTACTGGAGGTGGCACAGGTTTAGCATTATTCTTTCATCATATGCTTGGAGTCCATACTTCATACGCAGTTTTTGTTATCAATACATTTCTGTTCCTGGTTGGCTGGAAGGCCATGGGCCGAAAGTTTGCAGCCAACACCTTACTTTCCACATTTTGTTTGCCAGTAGAAATTCATATAGCAGAAATAATCGCATCACACTATAATCCTACAAATGACCTGTTTTTATGCACTGTTTTTGGTGGACTTATTATCGGCGCCAGCCTTGGAATTGTAATTAGAACCGGGGCTTCTACAGGTGGAATGGATATCCCTCCTATTGTCTTAAATAAATATTTTGGCACATCCATTTCTGGTGTTATGTGGGTTTGCGATATTATAATCCTCTCAGTTCAGGCGCTTTTTACAGATAAAACCTTTGTTTTATACGGAATAATTCTCGTTGTAGTTTATACCATGACTTTGGATAAGACCCTAATCCTGGGTAAAGCCAAGACCCAGATTAAGGTTGTTAGCAAAAAGAGCAGCGAAATCCGCAGAGCAATTTTGCAGGATATAGACAGAGGCGTCACCGTAATGTATGGGCGCACAGGCTACCTTGGCAAGGACACAGAGATATGTCTGTCTATCGTGTCTACCCGTGAATTAGCCAAGACAGAGCGATTAGTTCATGGCATAGATCCAGAGGCTTTCATAATAGTTAGTAGAGTTTCTGAGGTTAAGGGACGAGGCTTTACAGCAGAGAAAAAATATTTATAAATGCACCCAATGTAGGTTTTCATGCTCCCGCAGGGCACCCTCCATACTCAAGCCTGGGCCCCACCCGCCCGGTGTAGGTCCCTCCCAGGCTTGGCATGGCACGCCCCTGCTCGCGCTTGCCAAGACTGCGTCGGGTGCTTTTTACTTTACTACGCTAAAGAGTTCTGCTACACTATTAGCAATGTTAAAAGAAGGAGAACGACTATGCCAGTATTTGATTTTGCTAATGATGAGAGTGTTAAGAAGGATGCGGTGATGACCTACAGTACCTTTAGGTCTGATGAGCCATTTGCTACAGCAGAAAAGCCTATTCTTGTTATAGAAGATAAGAATGGTGCTATGACTCATCATACTAATGGAACCTTTACCAATCCTATCAGTAGAACCAGCTTTGAATTTCAAACAGATAATGGCGTAGTTTCAGCAGATATTCTCAAGGTAGATTTGAGATTCGTCAGCCTCATCGGATGGCTTGGTGAAAACCACATTCCTGTCAGGCTTTCAGGAGCAAATACTGAAGAGGGCTATGCGGTGTATAAAATCCGTGAAACTGGCATGGGAAATGGAAAATTGTCCTCTGAGGATGGCTTTTTGCAGTTCATGATGGAGCGACTTTTTGCTTCAAATGCTCCTTCTGAGGAGGAACTGGACGAGGAGGAAGCTGAGGACGGCGACGATATGAAGCTTACCAGCATCCAGTCTATCACTGACTTTATTACCTGCGCTGGCCGTACCTTCCCAGACAATATCAGACTTTGGGCTAGACGAAACCTTGCAGTGGCTAAATCAGCAGAGGTTACCATTGAGGAGCGCCGTCATGCTCAGCGTGCTCTTTCAATTATGACCAGCATTCAGTGGAAGAGTGACTATTTCGAGGCTATTGATCCAGTGGCAGCCAGAAAGATTCTCGATGAGGAACTTTACGGATTAGAGTCAGTCAAGCAACGTATTATGGAGACTGTAATCCAGATTAACAGAACCCACACTTTGCCTAGCTATGGACTTCTTCTCTGCGGACCTGCCGGAGTAGGAAAGTCTCAAATCGCATATGCGGTAGCCAGAATTCTAAAGCTCCCTTGGACCACTTTAGATATGAGCTCAATTAATGACCCGGAGCAGCTTACAGGTAGCTCCAGAATTTATTCTAATGCAAAGCCTGGAATCATAATGGAGGCCTTTGCAAATTCTGGCACCAGCAACCTTGTTTTTATTATTAATGAGCTGGACAAGGCTAATTCAGGTAAGGGAAATGGCAATCCTGCAGATGTTTTGCTAACACTGCTTGATAATCTTGGCTTTACAGACAATTATATGGAGTGCATGATTCCTACTATGGGAGTGTATCCAATTGCCACAGCTAATGTTAAGGCAGACATTTCAGCTCCATTGATGTCTCGTTTTGCGGTGATTGATATCCCGGATTATACGGTGGAGGAGAAAAAGGAAATCTTTAGACGATTCTCCCTTCCAAAGGTGTTAAAACGAATTGGAATGTCTTCAGAGGAGTGTCAGGTTACCGAAGATGGACTTGATGCAGTAATGGAGAAATTCGTTATTTCTACAGGTATCAGAAATGTGGAGCAGGCAGCTGAACATCTTGCCGCAAACGCTTTGTATCAGATTGAGGTGGACGGTGTAAGCTCCGTTACATTTGATAGAAAAATGGTAGATAAACTTTGTTAAATGGGGTTTACAAAACCTTGTTTTTTGTGTTAAATTTTTCTTGTAATTCAAACAGTATATTCAATTTTAAAGAAAGGAGAGCAGCTATGGATAAATCAGACAGTCACGGGCGATTATACATCATATCAGCTGCTCTTTTTATGTAATATCTAGGGCAGTTATCTGTGATTTCCAGAGGGCTATCTATGAAAAGCTTTCAGGAATTTATACTTGTGACTATTATTTTATACCTATAGTTCGTGTGAAACTATGGAACCAAAGGAATTATTAGAGGATAACAAGACCCAGGAGATTATCGACTTACTACGCTCTAATATCAGCGCCGAGCAGATGGTGGAGGCACTGGACGATTATCATGAAAATGATATCGCGGAGGCTTACGAGTCTCTGGAACCAGAGGACCGTCAGCGCTTGTTTGGCATCTTAGGTGCAGAGCGTCTTTCTGAGATTTTCCCTTATATTGAAGATGTAGGTGAATACTTAGCTGAGTTCAATCCTGAGCAGGCTGCGGACGTCCTTGAAAACATGGACGCCGATGATGCTGTAGATGCTTTGGAGGACATTGAGGACGAGGAGCAGAGAGAAAAGCTCATCCAACTCATGGACAAGGAAGCTTCAGCTGATGTCAGACTGATTAGTTCTTACGATGAGAACGAGATTGGTAGCATGATGACTACCAACTTTATCGTTATTTCCGAGAACTTTTCAGTTAAGCAGGCTATGCGTGCTTTGATTTCTCAGTCCCAGGACAATGACAATATCAATACAATTTATGTTGAGGATAAGGATAAAAAATATGCTGGAGCTATCGAGCTTCGTGATTTGATTTTGGCTCGTGCTGATACACCTCTTGAAAATATTATCAGTCACAGCTACCCAAGTGTTTCAGCTGATGCGGTTATTTCTGATACCATCGAAATGTTGAAGGACTATGCGGAGGATTCAATTCCTGTCCTTAATCCAAATGATGAAATTATTGGTGTTATCACTGCTCGGGACATCATCGAGGCTGTAGATGATGAGATGGGTGAAGACTACGCTAGGTTGGCTGGTTTGACCGCTGAGGAGGATTTGAACGAATCTCTTCCAGAGAGTATAAAGAAGCGTATACCTTGGCTACTTTTATTACTTGGACTTGGATTGGTTACCAGCTCAGTAATAGGTATTTTCGACAAGGTTGTGGCTTCAGTAGCCATTGTCGTTGTGTTCCAGTCCTTAATTTTGGACATGGCCGGAAATGTCGGTACTCAGTCACTGGCTGTTACCATTCGAGTGCTTATGGATGAGGAAATATCAGGTGTTGAGAAGGCTAAGTTCGTACTTAAGGAAATGAGAGTTGGTGGTACCAATGGATTGATTCTTGGCACACTTGCATTGTTCTTTGTGGCACTTTATTTACACAGCCTTAAGGCCTATGCCTGGGGCGCTGCATTTAGAGTGTCTGGAATAGTTGGATTTTCACTTTTTGTGGCTATGATTGTTTCAAGCTTTATTGGAACCATTATTCCAATCTTTTTCCACAAAATTAAAGTAGATCCTGCAGTTGCATCTGGCCCACTTATCACCACTGTAAACGATTTGGTAGCGGTGGTTACCTACTACGGTTTGGCAGGTATGCTTTTGGTGGGACATCTGTAAAATACAATTAAAATAATGATTATTTAAATAGCCCTTTATATTGTTATACATAATAACAACATAAAGGGCTATTTTCACATAATTTACATAAAAAACAACAAAATGTTGTAGAACTCAAAGGACAAATAGGATAAAATTTAATTATAGAAATCAACTCCTATATTTAACGGAAATGTCAGTGAAGATGCACCGGAAAATTTCCGATAAATAGAATATAGAAGCTCTGATTCTTCAAAATTTAATAGGTAAGGAGCGTGACCCTATGAAGAAAAATTACGTCCTAGACACCAACATCCTAATCCATTGTCCTAGTGCCATATTTGGTTTTGATGACAACAACGTTATCATTACCACCACCACGCTACAGGAGTTGGATTCAAAGAAAACCGCCTATGCTGAAGTAGGCTATGGTGCCAGAGAATCAATCCGAAACATCGAATCAATTGAAGGGGACTATGCTCAGGGGGTTCCGATGCACAACGGTGGAACCTTCAAAATTGCCAAAGAATCTGAATTTGAAAAGCTGGTTCCAGCAGAGTTTACATTAGACAGACCAGACAACAGAATAATAAATGGTGTTCTTGCAATCGCTAAAATGAGCGATTTGGAAACCATTCTCGTTACAAATGATATTTCAATGAGAATCAATGCTACAATGTGTGGCTGTGTTGTACAGGGCTACCACAACGAGATGATTCTCGATAATGAAAATTATACCGGACGTAGAGATATCACAAGAGATGATATTGAGAGCCCATTCAATAAGGGCTTCATTGAGAATGAATTTGGAATTTGCCGAGATGGTACTAATTCGGCGTTATATACCTTTAAGACAGATGGATGGCATCTGTTGAAGGATAGGGATTATTACACTCCGTACTGTCAGCCTAGAAACGTGGGTCAGCGATTTGCATTATATGCTTTGCTTGCAAGCCCAGAGGAGTTGCCACTTGTTATTTTAAAGGGTAGCGCAGGAACGGCAAAGACATTCCTGGCACTGGCGGCAGGCCTTCAGGGCTATTACCACAATGGCTTTGACAGAATTATGATTACCAGAAGTAACACTCTTTCTGATAATGACTTGGGCTTCCTCCCAGGTGATTTGGAGGAAAAGATGACTCCTCTAATCGCTCCTTTCATGGATAACCTTCAGGTACTTTTGAAGGGCCAGAACGAGGAGAAAGAGCAGGTTAAGCTTCAGATTGAGGATATGTTTGATACAGGTATTATCGAGATTTGCTCCCTTGCCTATATGAGAGGCCGTTCGCTGGTTAACTCATTTATTATCGTGGATGAGGCTCAGAACTGTACCATTGGACAGATTCTTGAAATTATTACCCGTGCTGGAAAGGGCTCCAAGGTAGTTTTGCTTGGTGATCCAGACCAGATAGATTCTCCAAAGCTGGACAGAAAGAACAATGGTCTTTCCTTTGCGGCTGAGAGAATGAAGGGTTCGGGACTTTGCGCACAGATTACCTTCGACGAAAGTGAAACAGTTCGAAGTGCACTAGCTGCTGAAGGCGCAAAGAGACTCGTTATTAAATAGCTTACTTCCTTTGTAACATTATATAATCCTCCTTTCTGGGACCCGGGTTTAGGCCTGGGTCCTTCTTTGTGGGGTAAATTGTAACTAAAACGATTAGTTTGTGTATTATCTTTACTTGTTGTATGATAAAAATAAGGGAAGGGGGATATACACTATGAAAAGAAAACTTGTTGGTTTGCTGGTGTCATTGCTTGTTGTAGGCACTGTTTTTACAGGCTGTGGGGGAAGCTCTGATTCTTCCAGCGCTTATGAAACAGCTACAGGAAGCTATGATGCAAACGGATTTGATTCTGACTTAGGAAGCTTTTACAAAGAGGCTGGCGAAGGCGAGATAGCCACTGAGGAGGCTGCTTCTTTTGACGGAATGGAAGATAGTGGCAGTGGTTCAGTAGAATATACCACAAGCAGAAAGCTTGTTTACACTTCAGATGTTAATATAGAGACCAAAAATTTTGATGATGATGTGGCATCCATTAAGGATCTGGTTTCCAAGAACGGCGGTTATTTTGAATATTCCTCTATTAATGGTACAGCAGAGTACGGCGGACGAGATGCCAATTACACTGCTCGAATTCCATCGAAAAATTACCAGTCCTTTATGGATAGTGTTGGTAGCATCGGCTCAGTTACCTATAGCAATGAATCTGTAGATGACATTACCTCAGATTATGTGGATGTTCAGGCTCGTCTTAAGACTCTAAACAGAAAGCTTGAACGCCTGGAGGAGCTTGAGGAAAATGCTGAGACCATCGAGGATTTGCTTGCCATCGAGGATAGAATTAATAACGTTCAGTATGAAATAGAAAATTACACCGCTCAGATGAAGCTTTTTGACAATCAGGTGGATTACTGCACTGTACGTATTGATTTGAGAGAGGTTGTAAGCTATTCAGAAGTAAAGGCAGATACCTTCTGGAACAGATTTACAGAAGCTTTCTCAGGTTCATTCTCAGGCTTCGTAGCATTTGTTCAGTGGCTTGTGATAGCGGTAGTATATGTTTTACCTTACGCTTTGGTGGCAGCAGTGATTTTAGGTATAGTAATGCTTGTAATTAAAAAGAAAAAGAAGAAAGTAAAATAACTTTTATGTAAAATGTCTACAAGGCTTCCTTTTATGGGAAGCCTTTTTAGTTATAATTTAGGCAATATTTTTATGACAACACAAAATAAAAATGGTATTATTGTAGCGCTAAAAAAATGGACAAAATACGATATTAAAAATATGGTGTTTAATATACAACGGAATGGAGAAAGAAAGGAATTATTATGGAAAAGAAACTTCTTTTACTAGGCGATTCAAATTATACAAAGGAGTTGATTCTTGCAGGGCAGAAACTGGGAGCTTATGTAATTATTACTGACAATAGAAGCACAGAGGAATCTGCTAATAAGCTATTGGCTGATGAATATTGGGATATTGATGTTAATAATCTTGACGAACTTGAGAAAAAGTGTAGACAAGAAGGTATCACGGATGTTTATGCTGGAGTACATGAAGGTTGTTTGTATAATGCCATGTTATTGTCTGAAAGACTTGGATTTGATTTCTACATAAACAATGAAATTTGGAGCTTAATAAGTAATAAGGCAGAGTTTAAAAAACTTTGTAAAAAATATAATGTACCAGTAGCTAAGGACTGGATTCTTACAGAAGGTATGACAGAGAAAGATATTGAGGAATTACAAATGGATTTTCCTGTCATAGTAAAGCCTATAGATGGTTCTTGCGGTCTTGGAATTACAATTTGTAATAGTGCCAAGGAAGTACTTGAGGCATACAAAAATGCTAAGGTGTATAGCAATAATATTTTCGCAGAGAAATATTTTGATGGAACAATGGTAACATTAAATTATTGCTTCGATAATGATGGCAAGGCGCATCTTCTTGTTACTTATGACGATTATAAAATGTCTGTATTCTACACAATGTCAAGATTTGATGATATGGTTAGAAAGGAAATCAGTCCTAATCTTGAAAAGTTGTTCTATGAAACAGGTATCAGAAGAGGTTTTGGTTTCATTCAGATGATGATTGATGAAGATGATAATTGTGCTGTTTTAGAGATGAATTATCGCTTGTCTGGAGCTACAGCTGCAGAAGAGGTAATGTTAACTCTTGCAGAGATAGTTTTAAGAGATTCATTTGGTATGGACAGACTTGTTCCTGAGTGGAATTTGCATTATTTTGACATCTTGCTATATGCAAAGGCTGGAACCATCGCAAGAATCGAAGGCGTTGAAGAGCTTAAAAAGAGAGAAGACTTTCTGTATGAATCTCCATGGAGAAAGCCTGGAGATGTAATAGAAGACAATACCGGTTTACGTCAAGCTGTGACAGCTTTTTATTTCAAAGCCTCAAATAGAGAGCGCGAATTAGAAAATATAAACTATGTTTTGGATAATATAAAAATAGTAGGCACCAATGGAGAGAATCTTTTGTTAAGAAAGTTTTAAGCATAGTTGTAGATTACCATCGAGTCGAGGTTATATAATTTCGACTCGATTTTTTTAGAGGATTTTAAGTTTTAGATTCATTGCCCTAATAGTGTTTTTTTGTTAATATAAATTGTTGAAATAGTTTGCATTTTTTTAGGAGTCATTATGAGAATCGGAACAGGTTATGATGTACATAAGCTAGTTGAAGGTCGTGATCTTATTATCGGTGGTGTGAAAATTGAGCACACACTTGGTCTTCTAGGTCATTCAGATGCTGATGTACTTTTACATGCGATTGCAGATGCTGTTCTTGGAGCAGCAGGTCTTAAGGATATTGGGGCTCATTTCCCAGACACAGACCCTAAGTACAAGGGAGCTGATTCTATGAAGCTTTTGGAAGAGGTTCGTGAGCTTGTTATGGATAAGGGTTACGTTGTAGGCAATGTTGATGCTACAGTTATCGCACAGAAGCCAAAGCTTCGTCCTTACATCGAGCAGATGGAGGAAAACGTGGCACGATGTTTGGGCATTGATGTTGACCAGGTAAATATAAAGGCTACCACTGAGGAGCACCTTGGCTTCACAGGACGTGAGGAGGGCATCAGTTCACAGGCTGTCTGTCTGCTTTACGAGTTCTATGACGGTAGCAATGTAGTATATGATAGTGAACGCAACTGCGAGACTTGTGGTGGTTGCGCTAGAAATAAAGGAGAGTAATTTTAAATGGCAAAGGAATTCAAATTTTACAATACAGCCTCAAGAGAAATCGAGGTTTTCAAACCAAATGAGGAGGGCAAGGTTGCAATGTACACCTGCGGTCCTACAGTTTATCATTTCGCACATATCGGAAATATCCGTACATATATCATGCAGGATGCACTTCTCAAGTCACTTGAGTACGCTGGCTACGATGTAAAGCGTGTAATGAACATCACAGATGTAGGTCACCTTTCATCAGATGCAGATACCGGCGAGGACAAGATGGTTGCCGGCGCAAAGCGTGAGCACAAGACTGTAATGGAGATTGCAAAGTTCTACACAGACGCGTTCTTTGCAGACTTTGATGCAGTTGGGAACAAGCGTCCAGACGTAGTTGAGCCAGCTACAAATTGCATTCCTGAGTTCATCCATATGGTAGAGGTTCTTCTTGAGAAGGGCTATGCTTATGTTGCAGGCGGAAATGTTTACTTTGACACCAGCAAGCTTCAGGATTACTACGTATTTTCATCAGCTGTTGAAAAGGAAGCCCTTGAGGTTGGTGTTCGTGACGATGTAGAAGAGGACACAAACAAAAAGAACAAGACAGACTTCGTTCTTTGGTTTACAAAGTCTAAGTTTGAGGACCAGGCTCTTAAGTGGGACAGCCCATGGGGCGTTGGTTATCC
>JAEEGL013013420.1_pt1 | contig 18639 bp, 16 predicted proteins | sample 9134231 | NCBI WGS metagenome assembly JAEEGL01 (sample SAMN16246548, study PRJNA631951) | gut metagenome | biome: gut microbiome; feature: rumen; material: fiber-attached | host: Bos | place: Iran: Karaj | collected 2018-10 | reverse complement strand
GCCGAAACCCGCAGCATGCTCTGGCTCAAAGACGCCGAAGGGTTAGACATTAAAGATCTCTCAGAGATATACCGCATGCCCGACGGCACCATTAAAGCAAGGCTCAGTAGGGCAAGGCACTTTGTGAAGGACTTTTTGAAAAGGAAAATGAACCATGGCTGATTTCCTCAATCTTTCCAAAATGGAACGGATTACTCCCAGGGCAGATTCCTGGGACAAAGTCTGCGCACGGCTCGACCGGGCCGAAAAAAAACGCACCCTGCGATTCGGTTTCTTCTCCGCCCTTCCCATCGCGGCCAGCTTTTTGCTGGTAGGTTTCAGCCTGTTCCTCAGGTCTATCGACGCCCAGGAAACCGCTCCGGCCGTCAAGAACCAGGTCGCCGCATCTGACATGGCTTCAGCCGACGTCGCCGCATCTCAAGCCGACAGCGCCAACAATGTCGGCCACTGGTATAGCAGTCTCGGGCAGGGCGTCTCCGACCAGGAAACTTTAGACGAACTTCAATTCATCAGTTATCTCTTAAAAAAGGAGGATAAGTAATGAAGAACAGCGTAAAGTTATTCGTTGCAAGTCTCATCGTGCTTGCCTGCGCCGTAGGGTTCTTCCTCGGCACATGCTGCAGCGTGCACTGTTGTCCCAAGCATTCTTGCGACCGCATGGACGCTCCCGAAAAGATGGCAGCAGCACCACACGATGGCCATTTCAAGAAAGGCCACGAAGGCATGGGTTTCCAGAAAAACTGGCCCCACCCGGCCATGTTCGATTCCCTGCTGCAGGTGACTCCGGAGCAAAAGACCGCCCTGGACAAACACCGCGAAGAGACCGGCAAGGCCTTCAAGGAACTCTTCGGACAAAAGATGTCTGCCGAAAAGGAACTGAAAGAGGCCCTAGACAGCGGTGACGAGGCTAAAATCGAAGAGGCCAAGGTCAAAATCCTCGACGCCCAAAAAGCCCTGCTGGACAACCGCATCGAAGGCGTCAAGAGCATCAACAAGATTCTCACCAAGGAACAGCAAGAAAAGTTTCGCCAGGTCTTGAAAGATCACATCGAAAAGTTTAAAAAAGGCCATCATGGCAAGCGGGGCCCCCGAGAGAGCGGGCCTACACCTCCCCCCGAACGGGAAGCCCCGCCCCATGAGGCCCCTTAAATTGAACAGAATTCCTTGATACACAACAAGGTCCCGGTGAATCACCGGGGCCTTTTCTTGTTTTAGATTCTTTCACTATTCCTCTTCTGCGTCCCGCTCCACCGCAGCGGCATCATTCCCGTGAAGGGCCACCAGGCGCACTCCGTTCAGAGTCAGGTAGGGATCATAGGTGTCTATTACCTTGCTGTGACCCATGACCATACGGCCCCAACCTCCCGTAGCAAATACGGGAACCTTCTTCTTGCCCATTTCGGCCTTGATTTTTTCCACAAGGGTTTCCAGTTCCGCCATAAAACCGTACAGAAGACCAGCGCGAATAGCGTCATCGGTATTGTCAGCTATCACGCGTTCCGGCCATTCAATGCTCACGGGTAAAAGTCTCGCCGCCTTTTCGGTCAGAACGTCCAGGCTGGCGCTGATACCGGGGATAATGAGGCCTCCTGCAAATCCGCCATCCTTCATCACGTCAAAGGTCGTTGCCGTACCCATGTCCACCACGATGGCATCCTTATAGCCTCGGTCCCTCAGCGCAATCACGTTGCAAAGGCGGTCCGCACCGAGTGTGGCCGGGTTCGGGTAAGCGATAGGGCAGCCCAGGCAGTTCTTTGAACTCACCACCTGAACAGGGCGTTTTAGCAAAGTCTGCAAAGCCTTGATCCACGGGCGTTCCAATGCAGGAACCACTGTCGAAAGCCCCACGTGGGTAATGGTCGACGGTTTGATTTCAGAAAAACGGATAAGTCCACCGATGCGGTTCATCACCTCATCGCTGGTGGTCTCCTTGCGGGTGGTGAGCCTCCAGTGGTCCACCACCTTGTCACCCTTGAAAATACCTAGCACCGTGTGGGAGTTACCCACATCCACAACGAACGAGAACGTATCCGACTTCTTCAAATTCTTTTTCATTGTTCTTAAATCCGCATGGATATGTCCAGGGCCTTCACGCTATGGGTAAGCGCACCGACGGAGATATAGTCTAGGCCGAGGGTGGCAATTTCCTTCGCACGCTCCAGCGTCATGTTGCCGGAACCTTCTACCAAGCACTTGTCGCCGCTTTCCTTGATGATCTTCAAGGCTTCGGCCATCATCTCGTTGCTCATATTGTCCAGCATAATAACATCCACACCCTTGTTCAACAGGGCACGCAGCTGGTCGAAATTTTCCACTTCCATCTCCACCATCAAGCCCTGCTTGTTGTTCTTCTTAACAACTTCAAGAGCCTGCAGCACACCGCCGGCAGCAGCAATATGGTTGTCCTTCACCAACACCATATCGAAAAGGCCCATACGGTGGTTGGAACCGCCGCCCACACGTACAGCGTACTTCTGCAGCGTACGGAACCCGGGCACTGTCTTGCGGGTGTCCAGCACCTTAGTCTTTCCGCCCTTCAGGGCTTCCTGGAAGGTGTGGGCCACCGTGGCCACGCCGGAAAGCTGCTGTATAAAGTTCAAAAGCGTACGTTCGCCAGTCAACAGCTCGTGGGTAGTGCCGTCCATTTCGGCAATCAGGTCGCCCTTCTTCACCACATCGCCGTCTTCCTTGTGGAGCGTCACCTTCACTCCTGCCTTAAGTTCCTTAAAGACAAGTTCAATCACCGGAAGGCCGGCAAGTACACCGTCTTCTTTTGCAATCAGGCGGGCATGCTGCTTCTGGTCAGCAGGGATAGTCCATTCGCTGGTCACATCGCCGGTACGCACATCTTCGGCAAGCGCCAGGCGAATCATGGTCAGGGCATCTTCTACAGGAAAAACTGGGGTTGAGTTATCACCGTACATTACTGCGCTCCTTTTCCGGTCAGCACAACATACACCGTCCGCACGAGAATCTGGAAATCCAGAAGCAGGCTCATGTTCTCGTAATAATACATATCGTACTGCAACTTGATTTGCACATCCTCAATGCTGTTGTCGTAATGGTGGCGCACCTGGGCCCAGCCGGTAAGACCGGGTTTCATCTTCAGACGGCCAATGTATAGAGGAATCTGTTCCCGAAGTTTTCCGATAAACACAGCCCTTTCAGGGCGTGGTCCCACCATACTCATGTCACCCTTCAATACGCACAAAATCTGCGGAAGCTCATCTATACGGGTTTTACGCAAGAAATGCCCCACCCGGGTAATACGGGGGTCTTTCTTGGTAGCCCACTGGGCACCAGCCTTTTCAGCATCGGTCCGCATGGTACGGAACTTATAGACCGTAAAGGGCTTGCCATACAAGCCTATGCGTTCCTGGGAATAGAAGATAGGACCATGGTCATCCAACTTGATGGCAAGAGCCGCCAAAAGACAGACGGGCAGAGAACAGATTCCGATAAAGCCTGCAATAATGATGTCCAGGAACCGTTTGATTTGTACCTGCCAAGGAGGCATAGCAAGGGGGAAAAGTTCCTGCAACTCAAAACCGTGGACCAAGTTCCCCTTGAACCTTCCATTGACGGCGGGATAAAGCTCCGGAACAATGTAAATATGCAAAGGCAACTCGCAAACCCAGACCAGCACCCGCATAATCTCCTGAGGCGAAGAACTATCATGGGCAATGATGATTCCTGAGACTCCCAGCTTCTTGACCAGCGTAGGCAAATCCGAATACTTTCCCAGAACTGGGATATCGCAAAAAAGATGATCCATTACCTGATAGCGTTCATCTACAAAGCCAACCACACGTTGGCCCACTTCAGGGGCTTTTTTTAGCGCTTCCGCAATGTTTCGGCCAGAATCTGTACAGCCCAGAATCAAAACCTTGTTCGCCCCGTAGCCCCTACGCAGCAAAGCCCTAAGTCCAAGGTACAGGAGCATACGGAATGCCGCCACGAACACCAGGACAAAAACTCCATAAACAAGAATCCAGGTAAATCTGGAACCATAGATGTAGTTGCCGCTCAGCGGTACTCCGGCAGCCACCTTGCCCATAAACTCGGAACCGAACAGGCCGATGATGATCAGGATCATTCCCACAAAAACCGCCCGCAGTACCCGCAAAATCTGCAAGGTTCTGGACTGCAAAAGCCATGTGCGGTAAAGCCCCGTAAAAGTAAACCAGGCAAGCCAGCAGATATTGAGAACGCACCCGATATGCCAATAGGCGTCTAGGGTCTTGGTGGGGTCGAACTTTTCAGCAATCCAGCCACTATGGAATTGGACCCAATACGCCAGAACAAAACAGATTGTCAAGGCGAGAAAGTCCGAAAGGAGCAATAGCACCCTTTCCAATGTGGCGGCGCGAATCATACAACACTAATCTACAAAACAGCCGTCCCGAAAACCAAGAACTAGGCCAGGAATCGGATAACCTGGCTCTTTTCCACGATTTCGGAGAGGGCGTCGATGGCATCCACGGCCTTGGAAGCCCGAGAATCCTCGGTACGTTCCGTAATGACCACGATGGAAACCTTGCCTGGATCCTTCACGTTCTTCTGAATGATGGTTTCGATAGAAATCTTGTTTTCAGCAAGAATTCCAGTAATCTTGGCCAAAACGCCACGGGCATCCTTGGAGGTAAAGCGGAAATAGTAGCGGGCAGAAGTCTCAGACACGGGCACCAAGTCGGCGGAGTTGTTCTCGTTGAACCAGCCCATGGGGAGCGCCTTACGCTTACCCATATCTACGGAGCGGGCCAAGGAAACCAGGTCGGCCACCACGGCAGAGGCCGTCGGCAGGCGTCCGGCACCGGCACCGGTCTGGATAGTTTCGCCCAAGTTGTCACACTTGAGGTAAACCGCATTCAGCACACCGTTCACGTTGGAAAGCAGGTGGTTGTCGGGCACAAAACAGGGATGAACGCGGGCATCTACGCGGTCGCCGTCACGGTGATAAATTCCCAGCAACTTCACGCAGCAGCCAAGTTCCTTGGCGATGGCGATATCCTGGGCCGTAATCTTGGAGATACCCGTCACGTGGATCTTCTCGAAGTCCACACGCTTGCCGCTGCAAAGGCTGGCCAGCAGGGCCGTCTTGTGGGCGGAGTCGATACCTTCGATGTCAAAGGTGGGGTCCGCTTCGGCAAAGCCCAGTCTCTGAGCATCCTTCAGCACCACGTCAAAGTCCAGGCCCTCGTCGGCCATACGGCTGAGGATGTAGTTGCAGGTACCGTTGATAATGCAGCTGAGGCTTTCTACCGTAGAACCCAGCAGGCCTTCTTGCAGGCTACGAATAATGGGAATGCCACCGCCAACGGCGGCCTCGAACAGCACATGCAGGCCCTTCTCGGCAGCCAGCGGGAAAATCTCGTGACCGTACTTGGCCAGGAGCGCCTTGTTGGCGGTCACCACATGCTTGCCGGAATTCAGGGCAGCCAAAATCCACTTGCGGGGCATATTGTAGCCACCAGCCAGCTCCACCAGCACATCGATATCGTTGCTGGCAATCATCTCATCGGCATTGGTCGAAACCTTGTAGCCCTTATCCTTGTAAGGGGCCACCTCGATGTCAGACTTGGCACAAATGCAGGCCAGTTCCAGCTCGACACCCAGCTTTTCCTTGTACTCGGCGATTTTCTGTTCCAGAATCTGGATGACACCGCCACCGACGGTTCCTGTACCAATAAGACCTATACGCAACATAAGGCGTCTCCGTTTTGAATTTTACGGCGGGAAATTTAGAAAAATTACTATTTGCTATATTTAGGCCTATGGAACAGGAATCGGTAAATCCAGCCATTGACTCCATCCTGACGGAGCAGCGGCTGAAAAACATCGTCTATCCAGCTCGACTTTTCAGGGCTAGGCTGAACGAAGAATTCCTTCGGGCGAACCGCACCCGGAAGCCCTTCATCTTCATCCAGATTTACGCCCACCAGTTCGACCTGCTGGGCTGGGCCTGGCCGAACCAGGCCGTTGAGCAGACCTGGCGTATTAGCCTGCTCACCATGTTTTCCCATCTCAGGTTTATCGACGTCATCGGCTACCTTTCCGACGGCAACGGCATCGGCGTCATCCTCCTGAATTCGGACCTTTCTACCCTGGAGAACATCCGCAAGGAAATTCTCCACCGTCTGAACGATGCGGGCCTCATCCAGAGCCTAAGGCACAAGCCTCACAAGCCCATCTTCAAGGCCTATCTATATACCGGACTTCAAGAGAAGGACAACCTGCAACTGGCGGACAGCATCAAGGAGTTCAATAGCACCAACGGGAGCTTCTTCTCTCTTGCCCGCCTGAATATGGACCACATCTGGCCTCACCCCCATAAGATCCGCTTCCGGCATATCATCAAGCGTTGCGTAGACTTTACGGGAGCCCTGCTGGGCCTAATCATTCTTTCCCCGGTGCTCCTATTCTGCGCCCTGGCCGTAAAGATCAGCGATCCCAAGGGGCCCGTCATTTTCAAGCAAACGCGAGTTGGCAAGAATGGATCCCTGTTCACCATGTACAAGTTCCGCAGCATGTACGTGGATGCTGAAGAACGCAAGAAAGAGCTCATGGCCCTGAACGAAACCGGTGGCAAGACTTTCAAGATCAAGAACGACCCACGTATCTACCCCTTCGGTCGCATTCTCCGCAAGTTCAGTCTAGACGAGTTGCCGCAATTGGTGAACATTATCAACGGGGACATGTCCATCGTAGGGCCCCGTCCTCCCCTGCCCGAAGAGGTGGCCACCTACGAGCCGTGGCACCGTATGCGTCTTTCCGTAACTCCTGGGCTTACCTGCATCTGGCAGGTTAGCGGTCGAAGCAACATTTCCTTCGAAGGCCAGATGCGCCTGGACAACGACTATATCCGTCGTGGCGGCAAGCTGGCTGATGACTTCAAGCTCATCCTCAAGACCTTCAAGGTCGTGTTCAAGGGCGAAGGCGCGTACTAGTTTTTCGCATCTGTTTTTTGTATATTACGGGCACGAAGGATTCTAAATGCTCGATAAAGAAGTTCTAAAGACCGTCAGCCGCATTGAACTTTCCGTGCGGGGAACGCTGGACACCGTCATGACAGGTGCCTACCACAGTTCCTTCAAAGGAAATGGTATGGAGTTCAGCGAAGTCCGGGAGTACATGCCCGGCGATGACGTTCGTACCATCGACTGGAACGTAACAGCCCGTACCGGCTCCCCCTACGTCAAGAAGTTTATCGAAGAGCGCGAGATGACCATGCTCCTTATGGTCGACGCCTCCAGCAGCTCGGAATTCGGCTCTGGCAAGCAGATGAAGGGCGAAGTTATGGCCACCCTTACCGCATTGCTTGCCTTCGCCGCCATCAAGAACAACGACAAGGTGGGCCTGCTGATCTACACCGACCAGGTGGAATTGTTCATACCGCCAGAGAAAGGCCGCAAGCACGTGCTGCGGCTTATCCGCGAAATCCTCTACTTCAAGCCGCAGCACCACGGCACAAATACCCAGGTGGCGCTGGAATATGCCGGCAAGATTCTGAACCGTCGTGCCGTGGTCGTGGTGATGAGCGACTTTCTGGATCAGGGCTTCGAAAACGCCTTCAAGATTTTGCGAAAGCGCCACGACGTGCTTGCGGTCTCTGTCGTTGACCCCCGGGAAACGGAACTCCCGCCCGCAGGCCTTGTGGAACTGGAAGACCCCGAAACCGGAGAGACGCTCCTCATCGATACCGGAGACGCCACCTTCCGCGAAGCATTTGCCCGAGAGGCAAAGCGCCAGGGCAAGGCCACCAAGGAACTGTTCCAGCGCATGTCCATCGACTTCGTGCGCATCGAAACCCACGATGACTTCAAGGAAACAGTGGCCCCGCTTATCGAACACTTCCGCCGCCGCGCCAAGATGGCGAGAATGTAACGAATAGGGAGGGTTACACCCTCCTTAGTTGTTTTTTCTGCACCGCCAGGTGCCCACGCGAAAATATGCAGACCTGCTGACCTTTCCTAAGCAAGGCGTATTTGAGCGTGTCGGGTAGGTCTTAGGGAGGGCAGAGCCCTCCCTAATTGTTATAACACGGAGATTTTAATCTATTTTATTTGTATGAAATACAAAATATTTTTCACCTACGCTCTTTCTTTCCTTCTGCTTTCCGCTTGCTCTGGAAATAATTCTACATCGGTTACAGACGAGTCAATTTCAGAAAACGAACCAAAAACTTTTTCCAACACCCTCCTTGATTTGACATCTGACCAAAGAACCGTTGACGAAGGCTACTGGAAAAACGCCCTTTCCAATGTCTGGGAAGGCATCAAGAAAAGAAACATCGAGCCTTACGGCACGGGCCTTATCCACCGTCCAAAGAGCGAAAAACCAGGAGACGCCGTCAGCGAAGGTGTTGGTTACGGCATGCTCACCGCCCTTTTCGCCAACGACCAGGAAACCTTCAACCGCATCTGGGAAGCGGGCAACACCTATATGTGGTCCAGCTGCTTCTACAATTGGCAAGTCAGCAAGTCCGGTTCCGTCCTTGGTTATGGCGCAGCCACCGATGCCGAAGAAGATGTGGCGTTGGCCCTAGTCTTTGCCGACAAGTTGGTCAACGCAGGGAAATGGAAGAACTATTCCTCAGAAAAAAGAGGTAGCTATATTGACCACGCAAAAAAGATAATGAATTGCATGTGGAGTACCGAACAAATCACATCTAGGGGAACACTCGCGCCGGGAGCCGGCTGGGGTGGCGAAGACTTTGTCAATCCCGGCTATTTCTCCCCCGCCTGGTACAAGATTTTTGCCAAGTATGATTCCACCCACAATTGGCAAAAGGTTGTGGACCGCAGTTATGAAATCTTGAGTAACAGTGTCGGATATCCCTACGGCCTGATTCCCGACTGGATGACTCCCTCCGGAGGTTATGCCGGGGCAGGACTGGGCTACAACGCCTATGGAAATGGTCAATACTGTTTCAAGGACGCCATACGCACCCTTTGGCGAGTCGCCATTGACGCCATCTGGTTCAAGGAAATCCGTGCCAAAGCCCTCCTGACCAACGCCGTCGCCTTCATCAACAACGCAGGCGGTGCACCAGCCGCAAACTTTTACAAGACCGACGGGACCCTGGTTCCCGCCGAAGACGTATGGACCGATATGGCCGCGGGAACCATCCCCCGCACCCGCCAAGAGCACAGCCATCTGACCGTCGGCATGTGGGCGACTGCTGTCGCTGCCGCCGGTTCCAAAGAAGACATGGAAGCCTTCAGTTTGGAGCTTTCCAAATTCTATGAAGGAGGGGATTATTTCGGAAACGCCGTTGATCCTCTAGGCGGAACCGAAGATACCCTGCACAACGAGATGTACTTTGATCAGTTCCTCGGGTGGTTCGGGGCAAGCATGCTCAGCGGATCTTTCATCAACGTCATTGACGCCATCGACAATCCTGCAACGCCGGCCGAAAAGTTCTATACCGACATCAGCTACGAAGAATCCGAGAAATAAAGGTTCAAGCGGCACCAAAAAGGCGGCGTCAAACCATCGCCGGCCTGTATCCCAGCAACTTCATGCTATAAAGGGCCGTCCCCTTGCTAATGCTGCGTACGCCCGTAGCATAGCCAAAAATCTTGCGCAGGGGAATGTCCGCCTTCAAGAAATGGGTCTTTCCGTCACCACCGATTTCTTTAACCTTGCCATCCCTTGACTGGATATCACCAGTCACAAGGCCTGCAAAGTTCACGGGGCACTCCACCGAAAGCTCCATGATGGGTTCGTAAAGTTCCACGTCGGCAGGCTTGATAAGTTTTGTGACCGCGTCAGCACAGGCCTTCTTGATCATAGGCGGGAGCGCCCCCTCGGTCCAGGTGAACTCGTGGACCTCAAAGCGCACGCCTACCAGCGCACCCTTCCCGAGAATCCCGATTTCGGCAGACTCCAGGAGCGCCGAACGGACTCCGGCCAGAATCTCGCGAGGGGCAGTCTCCAGAAACTCAGCCGCTAGCCGAATATCGTGGGCATCACCTTCCAGCGGTGTCGCAGACAGTTTAATAGAAATCTTGTGAGGGCCCAACTGGAAAGAATTCTCCACAGGCCCCACCTCGCGGCACAGCCGTTCCTGCCAACGAACCTCAGGGCTACCCGCCTTTACCTCGCAACCGAATTCCCGCTTGAGGCGCGAAAGCAACACATCCAACTGAACCTCGCCCACCGTATGCAGGTACCAAAATCCTCCATCATCCTTCTGTACACGGAAGCTGGGGTCCATACGGCTAAGCATATCTAGGCTTTTGTCCACATGCAAGAAATCTTCGGAACCCAGGCACTCCACGCGGGTCTGTAGCAGGGGCTGATACCTGTCGCGGATAGAGGAGGGCTCCTCCTCGCCAGACGGCGCCTCGGCCTGCAGCAATGGCAAAGTCCCGTCTATCCCAATCACTTCCCCCAGTTTGGTTTCGAAGGGGGCCCGCATAGCATAGATGTCTCCCGAGCGGATCTCATCCACAGGCACAAGCAAGTTCGCCTTCAATCTTGAGAACTCAAAACCAGCGGGCCACTCCTTACGTTCCATATCCATATGACTACGGAAAATGGAAATCTCCCCCACGCCCTTGAAATATCTAAGACGTATCACCTGGCCAAGTTCTCCATTGCCAAAGGCAGGCACCTCAGGCAAAAAGAAGGTCAACGCCGTCGTGAGGCTCCGCACACCGAATCCTTCCATGGCAGAACCCGCATAGCACAACGCGTAATCATCGCTTGATGCCAGGGTTTTCAAACCGCGCAACAACATCTTCGGAGGCACCTGCTTACCTTCCATAGCAAGCTTTAAAATTTCATCATCAAAATTGCTGGCAAACTCCACCGCCTCGGCGTAATGCTTTTTCAGGTCGTGGGCCTGGTCCCAGCCATCATCCACATTCCAGCCGTCGTCCACCACCTCTTCGCCCGACTCGGAATGCTCCAGGCGGCTCTTGCTCAGCACATCCAGCACACCCGTCATCTTGCCATCCCGATACTCGGGCAGGGTCATCAATACCGGGCGCACCCCCAGCACTTCCTCAATGTTGATCAGAGTCTCATCCAGAGAATAATCAGAGTTATCCAGCTTGTTCACGAACAAAATTGTCCGTACACCGGCCTCACGTAGTTTCTTGAATGCGGCTACTGTCTGTGTTTCCACGCCACTGGCGGCACTCACCACCAGAATGGCTCCTTCCACTGCCGTCAAGGCCGTATCCACTTCGGCACCAAAGTCCACGTGCCCTGGCGTATCGATAAAGTTGAACCAGGTATCTTTCCACTCAAAATGAGCGACGCCACTCTCGATGGTAATGCCCCTGTCCTTCTCTTCGGGCAGGTAATCCATAGTGGCAAGGCCCTCTTCCACACGCCCCGGGCGACGCACCTCCCCGGCCGTGAACAGAATCCGTTCCGACAGAGTAGTCTTACCCGCATCCACGTGGGCAAGGATGGCGATATTGCGGACAGGCTGCGACACCTTGTGCCTACTTTTTCAGTTGCGATTCCAGATATTCCACACGGGCGGCCAGGTCTGCATATAGCTTTTCCAAGGCATCCAGACGTGTATCGTGTTCACGATCCTTTATGGACTGGCGGTGCAGTTCCGAATCCTGCTCCTCGTTCTTGGAATCCACGGAATTCAGGCGGAAATCGTGTTCCGCATCCTTAGCCACCTGGGCCTTCAGCTTGAACTCCTGCTCCCTTTCCTTGCTGTAGAGGGAATCGATACGCAGGTCGTGCTCGTAGTCCTTCTCGGCCTGCGCGTTCAGACGGGCATCGTGCTCCTGGTCCTTCTTCGCAAGCTCGGATATGCGTTCATCCCGTTCTGCATCTTGCATAAAAACCTCTTTGTGGTAGTAAAGAAATGTAGTAAACTACCCAAAAGGGGGAAGCCTCCCCCTCGGGCGAGCCATGCTCGCCCTACCCCCTCTCCTAGGGGTTCCACCCCTAACACCCCAAAATAAATCTAAACAAAAACCCGGGGGTCATTGAACCTCGGGTATTTTTCTATGTACATAAATGATTTAGTAGATGAACAGCATCTCGCGGTACTTCGGCAAAGGCCAGCAGTCATCGGGCACGATTTTTTCCAAACCGTCCACTACCTTGCGGAGCTCTGCCATAGCATCCAAAATGTCCTCGTGATCCTTTTCCAGGCAGGCCTCCATCTTGGCGATGGCTCCCGACAGATTCTCGCAACCTTCGCCCAGAGACTTGGCGTAACTATCCAAGCCGGGAAATCCCTGGTTCAGGGCCATCTCGTTGGTCTTTAGGGCCTTGGAGTAGGCATCCACCACCTTGGGCAGAATTACGTTCTTCGCCAAGTCGCGGGCAATCTCGCCTTCGATATGCACACGTTTGTGGTAATCCTCCACGTTCACCTCGTAACGGGATTCCAGTTCGCGACGGTTCATCACACCGTACTTTTCGAACAGGGCAATATTCTCTTCCTTCACCAAGGCCTTCAAAGCCTCCATGGAGGTACGAATATTAGGCAACCCACGGCGTTCCGCCTCAGCAATCCATTCATCGGTATAGCCGTTGCCGTTGAAGACCACCTTCTTGTGTTCCTTCACAATCTTCTGTAGAATCTTCTGCAAGCCCGCGTGGAAGTTTTTCTCGTCCAGCTTTTCCAGCTGTTCGGCAATCATGTCGAAGGCTTCCGCCACGATGGTGTTCAGCACCACGTTAGGTTCAGAACAGCTCTGGCTAGAACCCGGAGCGCGGAACTCAAACTTGTTACCCGTAAAGGCAAAGGTGCTGGTACGGTTACGGTCGGTAGCATCGCGGGGAAGCGGCGGCAGCATATCTGCACCGATACGCATAGCGCCAGCCTGCTTGCTGGACTTGGGAACTCCTTGTTCGAGCTGTTCAATCACATCCATCAGCTGGTCGCCCAAGTACATGGACACAATGGCCGGAGGCGCCTCGTTGGCACCCAAACGATGGTCGTTACCAGCGCCCGCCACAGTCATACGGAGCAAGTCGGCATGGGTATCTACCGCATAAATCACGGCGCACAGGGTTGTCAAAAAAACTGCATTCTGGTGCGGATCCTTGCCGGGGTTCAGCAGGTTGCCGTGACCGTAAGTAATGCTCCAGTTGTTGTGCTTGCCCGAGCCGTTCACGCCGGCAAAGGGCTTCTCGTGCAGCAGACACACCAGACCATGACGGTCCGCCACCTGACGGAGCACTTCCATAATTTGCATGTTGTGGTCGCAGGCCAGGTTCACCTCTTCAAAGATAGGCGCCAGCTCAAACTGGGCAGGAGCCACCTCGTTGTGACGGGTCTTGGCCGGAATACCGAGCTTCCACAGCTCCACTTCCACATCATTCATAAAATTCAAGATGCGGGTGGGAATGCTGCCAAAATAGTGGTCATCCATCTGCTGATGCTTGGCAGGGGTCGCCCCGAAGATAGTGCGACCGGCTTGGTACAAGTCAGGCCTTTGCAGGTAGAAACGCTTGTCGATCAAGAAGTATTCCTGCTCGGCACCCAAGGTCACCGTGGTTTTCTTGGGGCTTGCCTTGAAGCAGGTCATGAGTCGCTGTGTAGACTTAGAAAGGGCTTGCAAACTGCGAAGCAGCGGGGTCTTCTTGTCCAGAGCCTCGCCAGTATAGCTGCAGAACGCTGTGGGAATGCAAAGAGTGGCACCGTTGCCGTGACGCTTGATAAAGGCAGGGCTTGTAGGGTCCCAGGCCGTATAGCCGCGAGCCTCGAAGGTAGAACGCAGGCCGCCGCTGGGGAAGCTAGAGGCGTCGGGCTCACCCACAATCAGGTTCTTGCCGCTAAAGACCATGATGGGCTTGCCGTCTTCCAGTTCCAAGAAGGAATCGTGCTTCTCGGCGGTGGAACCCGTAAGGGGCTGAAACCAGTGGGTAAAATGCGTGGCACCACGGTCCAGAGCCCAGCGCTTCATGGCGTGAGCTACCTCGCCTGCAATGTTTGCATCCAGGGGAGCACCTTCGTCGATGGTGGCCAGCAGCTTTTTGCATGTTTCCTTGGAGAGGTAGTTACGCATAGCCTGGGCGTTGAACACGTCCTCGCCGAAGTAGTCGATGTTTGCGCTCGCAGCAGCCTTGATGGTTGATGCCGGGGCGGAGGCGATGTCGTTGACAGTGGTCTTACGGGTACTGATCATGGTGATTCCTGTTTTTATGTTTTTGCTGAATAATAGAAAGGGTGGCAAGGCCTTTGCAGGGTAAATATGGTGTTTTTCAGGCTAATTTCATTACATTTTTGTAAAATTCATTTATTTTATTACACTTTTGTAAAATTATACCGCTAGAAACACAAAAATGAAGCTATATTCTAGCCATGGAGAGCTCCATTCTACAGCAAGAAACCCTACGTCAGATCACCGAGACCCTGCATCATTCCCGCTCCAAGGAAGGTCTTGAGCGCAAGCTACAAGAAATCATCAGCGAGAACTTTGCCTCACTGGGCAAGGCCTATGAGCAAAAGTTCCAGGAGCTCCGCAACATCGTTAGCGGTACCCCCAGCGAGCTCATCGGCAACACACGAGCCATGCAAGAGGTAGAACGGCAGGTGCGGCAAATCGCCAATTCCGAGGCCGTTGTCCTGATCCGCGGGGCGGCCGGCACAGGCAAGGAGCATACAGCTCGGACCATTCACACCCTATCCGAAAGAAACGGCAAGCCCTTTGTCATCCTGAACTGCGATTCCCTAAACACGGGAGAAGGCTTCAACTCCCTAGACAGTGAACTGTTCGGCTATGAACGGGGAGCCTTCACAGGCGCCACCTCAAGACACCTGGGCAAAGCAGAGCAAGCAAGTGGCGGCACCCTCTTCATTGACGAGGTGGCGGACCTTTCACTTCCCGCCCAAACCAAGCTCCTACAGTTCTTGCAAGACCGCAAGTTCGCCCGACTGGGGAGCAATATTGTCCAGAATGCCAACGTGCGTATTGTGGCCAGCACAGGCAAGGATTTGGAAAGGCTTATGCAGCAGGGGCTTTTCCGCGAAGACCTCTACTACCGTCTGAACATCTTCCAGATAAAGTTGCCCGAACTTTCCCAACGCAAGACGGACATCCTTCTTTTGGCAGATCATTTTATCGGCAAGATGAACCTGAAATACGGCAAGCACATTCTACGCCTGAGTACCCCCGCCATCGACATGCTCATGAGTTACCATTGGCCAGGAAACGTGCGGGAGCTGGAAAACTGCATCGAGCACGCCTGCCTTGCCACCACAGACGTGAGCATCAATGCCTACGACCTGCCGCCTACGCTACAGACCGACATCACCTCAGGCACCTCCCTCATTCCCGAAGGAGCGGCAGCGCTTTCCACGCTGCTCCGCTCGTACGAGCGTGAAATCCTAATAGAGGCTTTACGACGGAACAGCGGCAACTTGAGCGCCGCCGGCCGCGACCTGCAGGTAAGCCCCCGCATGATGCATTACAAGGTCAAAAAATTTGGCCTGGAGGCTCACGAAAAATGAGCGACCTGACCCATAGTCAAGCCCGAGAGGTCCACTCCAATCAAGAGGGGCCCTTCAAGGACCTGGAAAAGCTGGTCCGCAAGTATGCCTGTACGCCATACTTGCGCCCCATCGCCGACCACACACGCTTAGCTTTCGCCGACGCGGAACAGTTCATCGCGGACTTCTACACCAAACGGCATGCGGGGTCCGCACCCCACCCCGTCATCCTAGATTCCGGATGCGGCACCGGCGAAAGCACGCTCCACCTGGCACACCAGTTTCCAGGCTACCCCATCATCGGCATCGACAAGTCCGCAGTGCGGTTAGAAAAAGCGTCACAGTCTGTAAACAGTACCATACGCGACCTACCCAGCAACGCTTTCTATGTGCGGGCCGAGCTTATCGACTTCTGGCGGCTCGCCCTAGAGAAGGTAACGGCTGGCCTGTGGACCATTCCATACCACGCCCTTTACTACCCCAATCCCTGGCCCAAGCAGAGCGAAGCGACCAGGCGCTTCCATCTCCATCCCATCTTCCCGACGCTCATACGTCTTGCCCTTACAACGGAACTTCGCACCAACTGGGAAATCTATGCCCAGGAATTCGCCCAAGCGGCAAGCTTGCTATCACCCAACGCAAACGTTACAATACAACTAATCAAGGAAGGTGAACCCATCACCGCCTTCGAGCGTAAATACAAAAATGCCTGCCAGCAACTGTGGCAGGTCATCATACTCAATAGCCAGAAAGACTAATTACGCTCTTCCAGCCACTTCACGAAGGTGGGCACGTTCTTGGTGAACTGCACACGCACATGTGAATCCTTCAGTATCAGGAATTCCGTAAGGCCATACTTCTTTCCCTCAGCCCCCCAGTCGTAGGTATAGCCAAGCCTTGTCCAGGGGTAGCCCGTCTTCTTGTCGTAGGCTTTCGCCCGGTTGTCATCGAACCAGCGCTTGAAAGAAAGCTTGAACTCCTTATCAGAACTATAGTCGTTAAAGTCATCATCAAATTTTAGCGTCATGGAATCCAGTTTCACATCGGTCTGGTAAGCCGGACGCACCAAGTCCATAGGCTTTACCCACAATGCAGAGAAATGAGTGTATTTCGCGCTCGCACGAATCCCCAGCAATTGCTTGAGTCGGACTTCCCAATCCTTTATGCCGGCATTGTTCGACTTATACCAAGAATACAACTCCTTCTCCGAAACCACCCACACCTCTTGCGACATAACCAACGTATCCGTGTCATAAATATCGGGCCGATTATGGAACGTAAGCACCAACACGTGAGTGGAATCCCTATCCCAAGTAATCCCTTCAGATTCAAGAGTGACAGTCACCAGCGGGTAAATCTCTTCCTGTTTGGCTTCAGCGGCATCGGTAATGGCAGCCTCGTATTTCACCTGCAACAGGGAATCCGAATCCATACCCGTCGAGACTCTGTTTCCCTTAGGAGTCACCACTTCGCAATAGGGAATCTTGTGGAAGCCAGAGGCCACCTTGTGTTTCTCAAAAAATTCTATAAGCAGGTCATCATTCTGGGTAAAAAGTCTATCCCCTTCCACAAAGGATATCACCGTCTTGCAGAATCCAGACTCCGGCACAACAATTCCCGAAGCTCCGTCCTTACGAGTGGAGTCCAGCACAAACTTGTGTTTGTCTTCACCGCAAGCATATTCATAATACTTCAGTGTTGCCACTCCCGAACCTAGTTCCGATACAAACAGGTTGTCCTGGTCCTCACTCCAAGCAGGCTTCACCAGCACCGTAGAATCCCCCAGCTGCATATACTGGGCGCTAGCCTCGCTACAGTAGAAAGCGGGTTGCCTGAACACGCCGATAACACCCGTCTTTGTCTTGAAAAACTCCGGGTCATCTACCTTAGGGCCATTCGCGCAAGCCCAGAAGGCAAGGGCAAACGACACAAACAAAACACTCAAATAAATCTTTTTCATCACGAACATAAAATAGTTATTGCTTAACAATCCTCCGCCCGGTCAGCCACGGAAGAAAACGATTAATGAACAAAATCGCGGGAACAAGGATTACCAAGGTAATCAAGGTCAACAGAACGCAAATCCAAAGCGAGCTATGCAGATATGCGACATCCATATGAAATACAGAAACCGTCGCTCCGATAAGCACGGCCTGAACCATCATGTGCAGCGCCAAAACGGTCAAGGTGTTCCTCCCCAAAAAATCCAGAACCCTGTTTTCAGGAATCAAGTGCACCAGTGCCACGAAGGCCACCAAGCCTCCATTGCACATCAAAGCCTGCATCAGCAGATACATCCAGGTCGCAGAAGAATTATCACGAGTCCAAAACGCAAGCGCGAAAACACCGACTGCAACAGCAGCAATCGTACAAGACCGCCTTTTTGAGCAACAAGCCCTCTCAACAAAGTTTCGCCCATACGCAACAAATCCCGCCGAAAAAAAGAACAGGTAAAAGCAAGCCTGGTCCACATTCCAAAAAGCGTGAGGAAAGTGTCTAATGTCCATAAGGGTCCAGTAATACAGCCCTACGACAAACAGCCCAAGCACTACGGCAGCAATTGCTGTTTTTATCCGCAGGCGTAGCAACAGCCAAAAGAAAACCTCTACCACAAAAAGGCATGTCAGAAACCACAACGGGGTGACAAACACCTCGCTGTTCACTCCGTATAGAATCTGGAGTAGAGCATCTGTAACCGACGTGTCCGCTGCATGGCCACTCAATCCAAAGTTTCGCCTCACAAAGAACCAGAAGGCAAAGAGGATTAGGGAAAAACCAAAATACGGGATAAGGAGTGTTCGGTATTTCTTGCGCAACATACTCCCAAAGGGCATGTTGGCCGACGAACTGAAAGTGTAACCCGAAAGAAAAAAGAACACCGGCAGCACAAACGCAAATATCACCTCGTTCACCAGGTAAACGGTCTGCAAGTGCCCAAGAGCCACCAAGCTTATAGCAAGAGCCTTACAGTTATCAATCCAAGCAATGCGTCTTGTTGCCAAAGGTTTTTCCATGCGGTTAAAATAAAAAAATCCCGCGGTTTTACCCACGGGACTTCTTAATTGCTAGAAAGAGAATTAGGCTTCTTCAGCGGGCTTTTCAGCAGCTTCTTCAGCCGGCTTCTCAGCCTTCTTCTTGGTGGTCTTCTTCTTGGGGGCGGCGGCTTCACCGATGGTGGTGCCAGATTCGCCCGGCTTGTGAGAGTCCATCCAAGCCTT
>JAEEGL016932801.1_pt1 | contig 18640 bp, 21 predicted proteins | sample 9134231 | NCBI WGS metagenome assembly JAEEGL01 (sample SAMN16246548, study PRJNA631951) | gut metagenome | biome: gut microbiome; feature: rumen; material: fiber-attached | host: Bos | place: Iran: Karaj | collected 2018-10 | reverse complement strand
GAAGAGTCGGAACGGCTGAAATCGAGCACGGAAAAGAGAGCGTACCGTCTGGCCGACAGACTGGTCCCCTGGTGTCTCGGCGGCAGCGCCCTGACCTGGCTCCTGACAGGGAACACGACCAGGGCGGTCTCCGTGCTGATGGTGGATTTTTCCTGCGCCCTGAAGCTGTCCATGCCGTTAAGCGTCCTGTCTGCCATGCGGGAAGCCAGCCGGAACAGGATCACCGTCAAGGGCGGGAAATACATGGAGATCCTCAGCCGGGCGGATACCGTGGTGTTTGACAAGACGGGGACGCTGACGAAGGCCTGTCCCACGGTATGCCGTGTGGTGGCGTTCCACGGCCTGGACGAAAAGGAGATGCTGCGGGCCGCCGCGTGCCTGGAGGAGCATTTTCCCCATTCCGTGGCAAACGCGGTGGTCAGGGCCGCAAAGGAACAGGGTCTGGACCACCAGGAGATGCATAGCGAGATCGAGTACGTGGTGGCCCACGGGATCGCCTCCAGGATCGGAGGAGAACGGGCGGTCATCGGCAGCCGCCACTTCATCTTCGAGGACGAAGGGATCCGTGTGCTTCCCGAGGACCGGGAAGCGTTTCGGGCCCTTTCTCCGGACTGTTCCTGGCTGTACTTCGCCATCGGCGGAGTCCTGTCCGCCGCCATCGGCATCCGGGATCCCCTGCGGCCGGAAGCGAAAGAAATGACAGCGCTTCTCTATGAGACCGGGATCCGCCACATTGTCATGCTTACCGGAGACAGCCGGAGCACAGCGCATGCGATCGCGGAAGAACTGGGCATCGACGAGTACCGGGCGGAAGTGCTGCCGGAAGACAAGGCGGCCTTCATCCGCGCCATGCAGGAGCAGGGACGCCGGGTCATCATGATCGGGGACGGCATCAACGACACGCCGGCCCTGTCCCTGGCAGACGCCGGGATCGCCATCGGAAGCGGCGCCGGCATCGCCCGGGAGGTCGCGGACATAACGATCGCGGCGGAGGACCTGAGAGAACTGGTGCTGCTCCGGAAACTGTCCCAGAAGCTGATGGGGCGGATCGACCGCAACTACCGCTTTGTCATGGGGTTCAACGGGGCCCTGATCGCTCTCGGGGCCTTCGGACTGCTGACGCCCGCCGCTTCGGCCCTGCTGCACAACGGGTCCACCATTCTCCTGAGCATGGACTGTCTGACGCCGCTTCTGCCCCAGGAGCAGGGCCTGTCCCTGCAGAAGGAAGGAGGGACCCGTCCATGACCAGACGGGAACAGATCACAAACGCGTACCGGCTGTCAGGCGGCCATGCCGGCTTCTACGACGGGATGATGACGTATTCCACGCTTCCCGGAAAGGCCGTCTGCCGGATCGTCTGGAACATGGACGGGGAAAAGAACCTCCGCTATCTGGAAAAGGCGCTGTCCGGCGTCCCGGAGGATTTTTCCGGCAGGCTGCTGGAAGTCCCGGTGGGGACCGGAGTCCTGACCATGCCGGTCTACCGCGATCTTCCGGATGCGGACGTCACCTGCCTGGACTATTCCGAGAGCATGATGGCGTCGGCGCGGGAGAAGGCGAAGGCCGCCGGGATCAGAAACATCACGTTCCTGCAGGGAGACGCAGGCGCGCTGCCCTTTGAGGATGAGAGCTTCGATATCGTGCTGTCCCTCAACGGCTTTCACGCCTTCCCGGACAAGGAAGCCGCCTACCGGGAGACCTTCCGGGTGCTGAAGCCGGGCGGCACCTTCTGCGGCTGCTTCTATGTGCAGGGCGGTCACAGGCGGACCGACTGGTTCATCCGGCACCTGTACCAGCCGAAGGGCTTCTTCACTCCGCCTTACGAGACGGAGCAGAGCCTGAGGACGCGGCTTGCCGGTCTTTACCGGGAGGCGGAAGTCACGGCGGTGGAAGGGATCGGGTGCTTCCGCTGCCGGAAATGAAGGGGGGTCAGGGAAAGTGAAAGAGAAAGATCTTCCCGTCGATCCCGCAAAACACAAGGTCTACTCCCAAAACGCCAGGAAGTGCGTCCGGAAGCTCCTGCGCCGCTATTACGATGAGCAGACGGCGGAAACGCTCTGGGAGAAGGTGCAGCTTCAGTACTGCGAATTCCTGAAGGACGAGCCCGCGCTGAAGGACCTGAAGATCACGACCAGCATCTACGACCCGATCCTGATCTTTGCCTGGTATGCTGTCGTTCCGGACAGGCTTCCGCTGGAGGAAGTGCAGCAGGACATCTATCAGAGCTTTTTCGGCTCCTTTGACCTGATGGGCAAAGTGTTCGATCTGAATCGGAAGATGGACAACAGGCTGGCCGCCAAGATCTTTCGGAAAGCAAACGACATTCGCGTCGAAGAGATCAAAAAGTTCCCGGCTTCCTTCCGTATGGGTTACTGCTCTTACGACAAGGAAAACGGCGTCGTCCGCTACAGCTTCACACAGTGCCCCAACGCGGAATTCGCCAGGCGCCATCATATGGAGGACGTGCTACCGGTCCTGTGCAACTGCGACCATCTGGCCATGCAGGCGATCCATGCGGCGCTGATCCGGGAAGGGACCTGTGCGACCTCAGACTGCTGCGACTACTGCATCGTCGGGGACAGAAATCCCATCGCGGGGGAGTATGAGCTCGTAAAGGCGGAAAACGGCCTGCTGCTCAGTGTAAGAAAGGGGTCAAGATGATCATCCTGCAGCTTGTCCTGTATTGTGCCCTGTTCACGCTGATGGTAAAGACCGGCGTGGGGAACAATGCGCTGAACGGTTTATATTTCTATCCCAAACCCGTTCAGGAAAAGGTTTTTGAACTGGGCCTGACAGACCGGGATACGGTCGCAGGGAAGCGGAAACGCTTCATGACCGCCTTTTTCGCGGTCATGGCGGCAGCCCTGATCCTGATCATCCGCGTCTGGAACGGGGCAGGCAGCTTCCTTCCGGCCTATCTGCAGGCGCTGCTCTTCCTTGAGGTCATGAACTGGTACGACGGGATCGTGATCGACCGCCTCTGGGTCGGGCACAGCCGGTTCTGGGTCATACCCGGGACGGAGGAAATACCGTTTGTGAAACCCTGGCCGCAGGTTCTGAAGGAACGCGGGATCCTGACGCTGATCTGGATCGCCGGGGCGGCAGTCATCGCAGGGATCGTCATCCTGCTGCATTGAAAGGGGAAAACCATGGCAAGGAAAGATTCGGAACATCAGAAGAAATCCATGAGCGTGCTGTTCCGCGGTAAGGCGATCTTCAAGCCGCTGAACACCGGCAGGATCGACGGGCACGTGAGCTGTGTCCGGGAGTGGGTCGCCAACATTTTCTTCTACACGAAAAACGGCACCACGATCATGATCGACGCGGGCTACAATTACGAGCGCCTGAAGGAGAAGATGGGGTGGCTGGACATCGATCCGGCGTCCATCCGGCATATCCTGATCACGCACCAGGATACGGATCATGTCGGCGCCCTGGAACGGGACAGCGAGCTCCTGTTCAAAGACGCTACCGTCTATATCGGGGAGATCGAAGACCGGTACCTGACCGGCGAGGTCAGGAGGAAGGTGTTCCACGGGGCATATAAGCTTCCGATGGTCAGAACCGATAACAGACGCGTCCTGCTCAAGGACGGCGAGGTATTTCAGATCGGGGACATCCGGATCGAATGCATCCTGGTCCCCGGACACACCTGGGGCCACCTGGTCTACCTGATCGACGACGAGTACCTCTTCACCGGCGATACGATCTGGTTCGGGGCGGACGGCGGCTACAGCTTCATCAGCACCCTGGCGGAGGTCAACAAGCTGGCGGTGCGGTCGCTTGAGAAGCTGGAAAGGAACATCCGGGCCAGGAAGCAGCCGATCAGGATCATCACCGGACATACCGGCTGGACGGACGACCTTGACTTTGCTTTCCGGCACAGGACGGAGATCTGCTGTCCGTTCACAAGGAAATATACGGATCCCTCCGCGCCCTACGACGGGTACGTGGAGGACGATGATACCGAAGCGGGCGCGAGAAGCGTCCTTCTGAGAAAGGTGGGAGCGAAATGAAACCGGATTACAAGAACTGGGTACCCAAAAGCATGGTCTATGGACTGGCGGGCGAAACGCTCGCTACCTTCCTCCTGTTCCTCCTTCTGGGAGCGACAGGCGCGATCCTTCACGGAACGCCCAGGCTGGTCTGCGGGATCCTCTTCGGGGCCGGTACCCTGGTCCTGCTGTTTTTCACCGTGTGGATGGGAGCGCTGCACAGGACCTTCGACTATAACGGGAAGCGGAAGCTGGCGAAGACGATCATCGACGGCACGGCGAAATACGTCACGATCCCGGACGGCGGGACGGGACTGGACGTGGGCTGCGGCAGCGGCGCGCTGACCATCGCCTGCGCCAGGCGGAACCCGAAGGCAGTGATGGTGGGCTGCGATATCTGGGCCGGCGCCTACAAGGCCGTTTTCACGAAGAAACGCTGTGAGGACAACGCGAAGGCGGAGGGCGTCTCCAACACCCGCTTCGAGGAGGGGAACGCCATCCATCTGCCCTTTGAAGACGGGAGCTTCGACGCCGTCACCAGCAACTACGTCTATCACAATATCTCCGGCCGCGACAGGCAGAAGCTCCTCCTGGAGACCCTGCGGGTGCTGAAAAAGGGAGGGACCTTCGCGATCCACGACCTGATGAGCCCGGCCCGCTACGGCGATATGGACGCCTTTGTCCGAAAACTGAAAGCCGAAGGCTATGAGGACGTCCGGCTGATCGACACCACAGACGGGACCTTTATGGGGAAAAAAGAGGCCTCGTGGCTCGGGCTTGCCGGTTCCACGCTGCTCATAGGAAAAAAATAGGAGGCAGAAACGCTTTCCCGATCCCCGCGATGAGAAAGCGTTTTTTACCGGCTGACGGTTAGCCAATACTAACTTGTGGGGATGATCCCGGGTGTTTAGGAAAGAAAGGAGTTGTTCAATTTGAAAAGAGTTCCCGTCATCGGCCTTCTGATCGCCGCGGTAATCTACACGGCGATGTTCGTGCTGGGCTCAAGCTGCGGATTGATCCATCCTGCGTGCTATGCCTATGCGGGCACGGTCATGCCGCTGCTGTTCAGCTTTGTGTATCTGTATGCGGCGGCCCGGCTGCAGTGTTTCGGCGCTGCGGCGCTTCTGAACGGAGCCGCGCTGATCGCTGCCCTGATCGCCGGCGAGGGCAATCCCGCCCTGATCGCCGGCATGGCCGTTCTTGCGCTGCTTGCGGAGTTCATCCGGGGGAGGAACGGGTTTGAAACGCTGAAAGGAGTTCGGAGGAGCTTCCCGGCGCTGGCATTCTCCTTCTACGCATACTCCGCCCACTGGTGGACGGATACGGAAGCGTCTCTGGCTGCGGCGGCAGAGGAGATGCCGGCCGGCTACGCAGACAGGATGGAGGCTGTCATCGGCAACGTTCCGGTCCTGGTCCTCATGCTGGCTCTGACGATCCCCGCGGCCATCCTCGGGATGAGGATCGCGGAAAAGGTGCTGAAGAGGCAGACGGCCCTTCTGAAGTGACAAAAGGATGAGAAAGGAAGGTGTTTCATGAAGGAAAAGAAGAAAAGCGACCTGGCGGTGCTGCTGGGATACGCAGGCAGCTACAAGGGCCTGACGTTTCTGGGACTCGGTCTGTCCGCGATCGCCATGATCCTCGGAATGGCTCCCTACATCTGCATCTGGCTGGTGTCACGGGACCTGATCGCTGTCGCGCCTGACTGGGCGCAGGCCTCCGGCGCCGCCCGTTACGGCTGGATGGCCTTCGGCTTCGCCGTAGCCGGGATCGCGGTCTATTTTGCGGCTCTGATGTGCACCCATCTGGCCGCGTTCCGTACCGCATCCAATATCCGCAAACAGGGCATGGCGCATCTGATGAAGACGCCGCTGGGCTTCTTTGACTCCAACGCGTCCGGCCTGATCCGAAACCGACTCGACGGGGCAGCCTCCGAGACGGAGACCCTGCTCGCCCACAACCTGGCAGATATCGTCGGGAGCGCGGCCATGGTGATCTCCATGATCGTCCTGATGTTTGTCTTTGACTGGCGGATGGGCGCCGCCTGCCTTCTGGCGGCGGTCGTCTCCATAGCCGCGATGTTCACCATGATGGGCGGCAGGAACGCCGGGCTGATGGCGGAGTATCAGGCGGCCCAGGATGTAATGAGCAAGGCCGGCACCGAATACGTCCGGGGGATCCCGGTGGTCAAGGTGTTCCAGCAGACCGTCTATTCCTTCCGTGCCTTCCGGCAGGCCATTGAGGATTACAGCGCCAAAGCAGAGCATTACCAGGGAGACGTCTGCCGGGTGCCTCAGGCAATCAACCTGACCTTTACGGAAGGTGCGTTCGTTTTCCTCGTTCCGGTGGCGCTGCTCCTGGCGCCCGGCGCTCTGAAAGCCGGCGATTTCGCGGGTTTTGTCACGGATTTCGCGTTTTACGCGGTGTTTTCCGCCATCGTATCCACGGCCCTTGCCAGGATCATGTTTGCGGCCAGCGGCATGATGCTGGCCAGCACGGCGCTGGAACGGATCGATCAGGTGATGAGAGCCCCGGTGCTGAAGATCACCGGTCAGCCGCAGACCCCGAAGGACAACAGCGTGGAGTTCAGAGACGTCTCCTTCACCTATGACGGTTCGGAGATCCCGGCACTGGATCACGTTTCCTTCCGGGTGGAACCGGGACAGACCGTAGCGCTGGTCGGGCCGTCGGGGGGCGGCAAGACAACGGCCGCCAGCCTGATCCCGCGGTTCTGGGACGTCACCTCCGGATCCGTGGAAGTGGGCGGCGTGGACGTCCGCGAGACGGATCCCCACGTGCTGATGGATCAGGTGGCTTTTGTCTTCCAGAACGACCGGCTGTTCAAGGCGAGCATCCTGGAAAACGTACGGTCCGCCAGGCCGGAGGCGTCGCGGGATGAAGTGCGGGCCGCTCTTTCCGCGGCGCAGTGCGATGACATCCTTGAAAAGCTTCCGGACGGGATGGATACGGTCATCGGGACGGAAGGGACCTACCTTTCCGGCGGTGAGCAGCAGCGCGTGGCGCTGGCGAGGGCGATCCTCAAAAACGCCCCGATCGTCGTGCTGGATGAAGCCACGGCATTTGCCGACCCGGAGAACGAGGTCCTGATCCAGAAGGCGTTCGCCGTTCTGACGAAAGGCCGCACCGTCATTATGATCGCGCATCGTCTGTCGACCGTCATCGGCGCGGACAAGATCATCGTGCTGGATTCCGGGCACGTGGAGGAAGAGGGGACCCATGCTCAGCTTGCCGCGGCAGGCGGCCTTTATGCAAGAATGTGGGCCGACTACAACCAGGCTGTCAGATGGAGGATCTCCGCGGCTGAGGAGGTGGAGTAAATGTTCGGAAAAGGATTTCAGAGAAAATACGCCCTTACCGACCGGGGCATCAGGAACACGAAAAAAGGCACCTTCTGGACGGTCGTCGTCAATCTGATCGTGATGGGCGGCATGGGGATCCTGTACCTGATGATGTCAAAGTATATGGCAGTCCTGACCGGCGGAGAAGAACTGCCGAAAGCCGTCCCGTTCCTCCTCCTTGTGCTGGCTTTCCTGGCGCTGTCGATCTTCACGCATCTGCAACAGTACCGGGCAACATACGGGCTGGTCTACGGTGAGGTCAAAGCAGTCCGCATCGGCCTGGCCGAGCGCCTCCGCAGGCTGCCCCTCGGATATTTCGGCAAGCGGGATCTGGCGGATCTCACGGAGACGATCATGGGCGACGTGAACCGGCTGGAGCATGTCTGGTCCCACTGCCTGGGATATCTCTACGGTTCCTACATTTCAACGGCAATCATAGCGATCTGCATGCTTGTCTATGACTGGCGCATGGCCGTCGCCTGCCTGTGGGGCGTTCCGGTGGCGTTCGCGCTGCTGTTCGGCAGCAGGAAGCTCACCAGGCGCAATTCGGAGATCACCAAGGCGGCGGGAGTCCGGGTGTCGGACGGCATTCAGGAGACGCTGGAGAACATCCGGGAGATCCGGGCGACGAATCAGGAGGACAGATTCCTGAACGTCCTGAACGACAAGATCGACGCTCACGAAAAGACCATGCTCCGGGGCGAGCTGCACACCGGCATCTTCGTCAACGCGGCAAGCGTGATCATGCGGCTGGGGGTGGCGACGACCATCCTCACCGGAACGAGGCTGATCCTTTCGGGCCGGATCGACTTCATGCTCCTGTTCATGTTCCTGCTGGCGATTACGCGCATCTACGCGCCTTTCGACCAGGCGCTGGCGCTGATCGCGGAGATGTTTATGTCGCAGGTTTCCGCAAACCGGCTGATGGAGATCCACGACGCCGAAACGGCGGAAGGCGCGGATACCTTTTCTCCGGCAGGGCATGACATCGTATTTGACGACGTCTATTTCGCATACGGAGATGAGCAGGTTCTGCACGGCGTCAGCTTTACGGCGAAAGAGGGCGAAGTTACGGCGCTTGTCGGTCCGTCCGGCTCGGGCAAAAGCACCTGTGCCCGGCTCGCCGCGCGCCTTTGGGAGATCAGCAGAGGAACGATCAGGGTCGGCGGCGTGGACATTTCGACTGTCGATCCCGAAGTCCTGCTCACCGACTATTCCATGGTATTCCAGGACGTAGTCCTCTTTGACGATACGGTCATGGAAAACATCCGGCTGGGCAGGCACGGAGCTTCGGATGAAGAGGTCCTGGCCGCTGCAGCGGCGGCAAACTGTGATGAGTTTGTGGAAAAACTGCCGCTGGGTTACGGGACGCCCATCGGTGAAAACGGGGCAAAGCTCTCCGGCGGCGAGCGGCAACGGATCTCCATCGCCCGTGCGCTTCTCAAAAACGCGCCGATCGTTCTTTTGGATGAGGCTACGGCGTCTCTGGACGTGGAGAACGAAACGAAGGTCCAGGGGGCCCTGTCGCGGCTACTGGCCGGAAAGACCGTCCTGGTCATCGCCCACCGCATGCGCACGGTGGAGGCTGCCGACAGGATCGTCGTCCTGGCGGACGGCAGGGTCGCCGAAGAAGGCAGTCCCGAGGACCTGCTGGCAAGGGAGAACGGCCTCTTCAGACGCATGGCGCAGCTCCAGAGCGCCAGCGCCGGGTGGAGCATCTGACGGATCCCGCGGAAAAACCGAAAAGGCTGACCGGAATGGATCTTCCGGTCAGCTCTTTTATCATATACGATTGCTATCCTGCGCTTTCTGCAGATGGTCCGGACTGTATCATGAGGGAGATTAATCTGGTTATAGAAAACAGAGACGCATAGTCAGCGGTATCGAAGTTTTGCATCTGCATATAAAGACCAGTATCTGCATATAAATTCCAAATTAATATGCAGATTATTGCCATGACGACTTGACTTACTGCATATAAAGTGCCATAATTATATGCAGTAAAAGGAGGGATAGTATGAGAAAGTTTGATTACGGATTCCTGGATAACGGCTTGCTTCCGGCTAATATTGTTGATATAACAAGCGGCATTTACTCTCTGCGGACGTCCGCTGGAGAGAGGAAGAAGCAATATATTTCAGTGTTCACGGAATTGGAGTCTATCGCAAAAGTGCAATCTTATAGGTACCAATAAACCGCGACAACTCCGAATCGGGGTTTGCCCTGAACAGGATATGCACATGGTCTCTGTCGTGATTCCACTCCTCCAGTCTGATCTTGTAGTGGGGACAGATTTGCTCAAAGATCTTCTGAAGGTCACCAGAGATGGTATCATCGATAATCGGTTTTCGATACTTAACACAGATGATCAGATGATCATGCAGCATGAACATTGCGTGGTTATTGCCATCGAATATCATAGGTGACCAGTCCTATTTTCTTTTGACTGATTATACCACATTATAGTACATATGTCCACTGTTTTTTTAACTGCGCTAACCCCTCCCTATAGAGGAAGGGGATTGCGCGCAGCAACTCTGTTCAACGGCGCTGACGGCGAAATATCTCAGTCGTCCCAACCCACCTTGCCGTCGGCGGTGCCGAAGGAGATGGCGCCCTTGCCGTACTTGTCCCTGATGGCGGCCATGGCGTCCTCCAGCTTCTCCTGCTTCTCGTTTTTTCGGGCGGTCTCGCCGCCCAGCAGATCCAGCTGGCGATAGGAGTCGGCGTCCTCGGTGATGTACAGGGCGGTGACGGTCAGCATCCGGACGGGCTCCGGCGCTTTCCAGGCCTGGCGCATCAGGTCCAGGGCAGCATGGTAGATGTCCTTCATCAGATGGGTGGGGGCATCCAACTGTTTCTGGCGGCTGAAGGTCCTGAAATCTGCGGTGCGGATGGTCACTGAGACGCCGCTGCAGTAGAGGCCTTTCCGGCGAAGCCGGCTGGCTACCGAGTCGCTGAGGAGGGAAAGACCGGTACGGACCTGATCCCAGCGGGTGAGGTTCTCAGGAAAAGTGGTGCCGTTGCCAACGGACTTGACCGGTTCCCGGTAGTCCTGAGGGAGGACGGGACTGCGGTCGAGGCCGTTGGCGTAATCATGGAGCTGACCGCCCAGTTTTCCCATGAGCGTTTCCAGCATCTCTCTCCGACAGCCGGCAAGCTGGCCGATGGTATGGATGCCGTACTGATCCAGGACCTTCTGGGCGGCCTTGCCCACGAAGAGCATGTCCCTGGCGGGAAGAGGCCATACGATGTCACGCCAGTTGTCCGGGGAGATGAGGGTGGTGGCGTCGGGCTTCCTGTAGTCGCTGCCCAGCTTGGCGAACACCTTGTTGAAGCTGACGCCCACGCTGAGGGTAAGTCCCAGCTCCTCCCGGACCCGGCGGCGGATCTGGTCGGCGATGGCGACCGGATCCCCGCCGAAAAGATGCATGCTGCCGGTGATGTCCAGCCAGTTCTCGTCGATACCGAAGGGCTCCACCAGGTCGGTGTACTGGCCGTAGATGGCGTTGACCTTCCGGGAGTACTCGCCGTAGAGCTTGTGGTGGGGCGGCAGAAAGACCAGAGAGGGACACTTCTGCCTGGCCTGCCACACGGTCTCTGCGGTCTGCACGCCATACTTTTTGGCGTGTTCGTTTTTTGCCAGGATGATACCGTGGCGGGACGAGGGATCTCCGCATACCGCTACCGGAAGGTCCACCAGTTCCGGATAGCTCAGAAGCTCCACCGAGGCGAAAAAACTGTTCAGATCACAATGCAGAATGACCCGGTCCACACAGACCACCCCCTCGTTCGTTTGTTCCATTCTATCACAGAGCACGGCGTGCGTAAAGAGAGGAAGAAAAAAACAGGCCGGTTCCCGCGGGAACCGGCCTGTATCTGCGGAGAGATCGATGCGGCAAACAGCCTCAGCGGTGCAGCAGGGGAGACAGGGGCTTGTAAATGAAGAAGCAGATCAGCACATCGATGAGACCTTTGCACAGAGTGAAGGGGACGTTGAAGATCAGCAGGCAGTTGAACAGCCCGTTGCCTGTGGGAAACTGTGACACGCCGCCAAGGATAGCCTCATAAGCGCCAAGGATGGCCTCCAGGGGAAAATGCAGGATGGCGACATAGGCGGGATAGACAAAGAAATAGTTCAGGGGCAGGCTTGCCAGCGCCATGGCAACAGCGCCGAGAATGGAACCGGTGAGGGCGGTCCCGCGTGTCTTGTGATGGTGGTAGACGAGCCCGGCTACAAGGACGAATATGCCGCCCAGCAGAAAATTGCACAGTTCGCCCACGCCTGCGCTGTGACCGAAAGGCAGGTGCAGCAGGTTCTTCACCAGCTGGATCGCAACGCCCCACCAGGGACCGAGGGCAAAGGTGCCCAGAAGGGGCGGCAGATCGGACAGATCAAACTTGACGAAAGAGGGCATGACGGGAATGGAGAATTCCACGAACTGGAGGACAAAAGCGACGGCGGCCAGCATGGCTGCTACGGCCAGATGGTAGGTTTTCTTTTTTGCGGACATAATAAAACACTCCTTTTTGATGGTAAAGCACCTGAAAGACAGTTTGCCTTCCAAGGTGCACGCATCAAAAAAGAGCATCGCAAAATGCTGTACACGCCTTCTCTCATCCAGACTGTAACTGTCGGTACCGGAATCGCACCGGTTCCTGCGGCTGATCGGCCGCTCGCGGACTGTACCGCCGGTGGGGACTTTCACCCCGCCCCGAAGACAAATGATCCAGTTGTTTTCCGAGTGCAATGATACACCAATCTCGCCCGGATTGCAAGCCCCAGAAAAACGAAGCAGGGCAAGATAGTTGATTCAATAAAATATTATTGAAATACAATAAATATTGCTTGACTTACAGAAAATACTGTGGTATGGTTGGAGCGTAAGGAAAGGAGTGGTCTCCCATGAAAAAGACAACCATGACTCGTTTGCTGCACGCAGTACTGATCGTTGGCGGGGTGCTGCTGGCGGTACTGTTTTTCTGGGCGGTCCCCATGTACGGCAAATATATCGCCATGGAGGAAGCGCCTGAATTCGCTTTTGCCTACTGGCCGTGCCTGATCTGCGCCTGGTGTTTCGCCATACCCGTCTTCGCAGCACTGATCCCAGCCTGGCGGATCTTCTCCAGCATCTCCGCTCCGGAGGGGGCTTTTACCCGCGCCAACGCCCGGTGCTTCCGGTGGATCTCGTACCTGGCTTTCGCCGACGCGGTGATTTTCCCTGCGGGCATGCTGATCATAGGCTACCTGGGAGCCGGCTCGGCTCCGCTGGCGGTGCTGGTCACCCCGGCGGTGATCTTCTTCTGCGTGGCTGTGGGGATCGCGGCACTGGTTCTGAGCCATCTGGTGGATGACGCGGCTTCGCTGCAGGAAGAATCAGACCTTACGATCTAGGAGGGTGAGAAGATGATCATTTTCAACATTGACATCATGCTGGCCCGCCGGAAGATGAGTCTGACGGAGCTCAGCGAAAGGGTGGGCATCACCCTGGCCAACCTGTCCATCCTCAAAACCGGCAAGGCGAAAGCTGTGCGGGTGGACACCCTGAACCGTCTGTGCCGGGCGCTGGACTGCCAGCCCGGTGACCTGCTGGAGTACCGGGAGGAAGAAGCGTGAAGAAAGCGGCCTGTGCTTTCCTGATGCTGGCGGCACTCCTCATGCCGGCCGGCTGCGGAGCAAAGCGGCAGCAGCTGCCGGAAGATCCCATCATCTTTGAACGAGGGGAGTATCTGCCGGAAGGGGCGATCACTCCCGACGCAACCGTAGAGTATGAGGGCAGGATCTATATTCCCTACGCCTCTATCCGACCGCGGCTGTTCGGGGATCTGACCTATGCCTTCGGGAAGTGTCTGGGTCATGTGGACGGAGACGACAGGGACAGGATCTACGCCCTGAAGGATTCTCCTGTGGAACAGTGGCTCATCGAGTATTACGAAGACGCTGTCATGGAACTGCCGATCGTACTGCGGGAAGCAAATACGAGGGGGATTGAGATCCCATGGTGCGTGGAGAGCCTTGGATGGGAAGGAGCCTGGAGGGATTAGAAACATGGGCATTTCGTTAATGCTGGCGGTCACATTCCTGCTTTTCCTCCTCGTGGATGTTATGGCTGTCATCAAAGGAGAAAAGATGCTGGCAGCCGCCATGACGGTGATCATCGCGATCGGCGTGACAGCTCTCTCGATACTGTGGGTCACGTCCCCCATGTGAGGGAGAGAACGCGGAAACCCTGAGAAGGCGGTCCTTTCCGGTGACGGCGGGCTGCGGAAGCTGAGAGTTGACAAGAGAGGTCTGGAGGACGGTTATGAACGCAGGGATCTGAACCGACAGAAAAAAGCCGTGGAGAACAGACCTGTCCTCCACGGCTTTTCAGATCGACCTCAGTCGATGGACACTACTTTGTAGCCGGCATCCTCCACGGCCTTGCGCAGCGCTTCGTCAGCGGCGCTTCCGGTGACGGCGGCTGTCTTATCCTCCAGATTGACGGTGGCGGTAACGCCCAGGGCGGAGAGTGCTTTTTCCACACGGGCGGCACAGTGCTTGCACATCATGCCCTCGATGGTCATGGTCTTCGTCATATTCGATTCCTCCTCTGAATCTGCCGGCGATGCCGGGTTCTTTCCCCAATAAACTATCGCGTCTGCGGAAAAATGTCAAGGGCCATTCTGATACGGATAGGGGGTGGAAAAAGACCGGAAAAGAGAGTATAATCTTCCTGAAAACCAATCGAGGTGAGACGGATGGAAGAATTGAGAAGCTTCGGCTATATCTGCCCGAAATGCGGGAAAGCGGTCATGGCGTCAAGGAGCGTTTTCTCCCTGACAGCGGCTGCCGCACGGATAGAGTGCGAGTGCGGCAAGGCGGAGATGGACATCGAGACGGACGGGACCAGATTTCGCCTGACGGTTCCCTGCGGCCTTTGCGGCGGCAGCCACACCGCCGAATGCTCCGCCGACGCGGTACTCCGGGGCAGGGGCGTCGGTCTGGCCTGCCCCGAAACAAAGCAGATCTGCTGCTATGCGGGCGATCCCGAACAGGTTCGCCGGTCCATGGAGGAACTGGCGCTGCGGGCGGAAAAGGAAAAAGCGGAGGACAGGGAGTCCTTTACCGATAACGTGATCATGTATGAGGTCCTTTCGGAACTGAAGGATATCGCCGCCCGGGGCGGGATCTCCTGCTCCTGCGGCAGCAGCGACTATGCCATCCGGGTCCGGCGTGACGCGGTGGATCTGGAATGCCGGCGCTGCGGCGGAAAGCTTCGCTTGCCGGCCGCTACAGATGAGGATCTCGACAGACTATGCTGCCAGATGAAACTGACGATCCGGGGCAGGTGAGGATATGATAGGATTTCTGATCAGACGGTTTATCCGGAACTGGGAGGACGTCAGGAACCCGGCGGTCCGCCGGGCTTACGGTACCCTGTGCGGCGCTGTCGGCATAGGATTGAACGTCCTGCTGTTTTTCGGGAAACTGTTCGCGGGCACTGTGACCGGCTCCATCGCCATCACGGCAGACGCTTTCAACAACCTGTCAGACGCCGGCTCTTCAGTGGTGACGCTGCTGGGATTCCGCCTGGCGGGGAAAAAGCCGGATCCGGAGCACCCCTTCGGTCACGGCCGGATCGAGTATATCTCCGGCCTGGTGGTGGCTGGCCTGATCGTGCTGATGGGTGTGGAACTGGCCAAGAGTTCCGTATCGAAGATCCTTCATCCGGAAGCGGTGGATCTGACTGCGGCGGCGATCGTGATCCTGGCAGTATCCGTTGCCGTCAAGATCTACATGGGTTTCTATAACCGGTCCGTAGGCCGGCGGATCGATTCACCGGCTATGCTGGCAACGGCAAAGGACAGTTTCAGCGATGCCGCGGCCACATCAGGTGTACTGCTGGCCACGGTAGTCGGCAAAGTGACCGGACTGAAGATCGACGGCTGGGTTGGCCTTGTGGTGGCGCTGCTGATCCTGCGGGCCGGCTGGGAGGCGGCAAAAGAGACCCTGTCGCCGCTTCTGGGTCAGGCGCCGGATGATGATTTCGTCCGGCAGATCCACGATATCGTCATGGCACATGAGGGGATCCTGGGCATCCATGATCTGGTGGTCCACGACTACGGCCCCGGACGAGTGATGGTTTCGCTCCACGCAGAAGTGCCGGCAGAGGGCGACATACTTGCCCTTCATGACGTGATCGACAACGCGGAGATGGATCTGCAGAAGGAACTGGGCTGCGAAGCTGTGATCCATCTGGATCCGGTGGTCACCGGCGACGGCATTACTCCCGAATTGCGGGAAAAGGTGGCAAAGCTGGTGAAGACCGTATGTCCGGAAGGGACGATCCACGATTTCCGGATGGTGTCGGGTCCCACACATACCAATCTCATTTTCGATGCGGTAATTCCCTTTGGAACAGAGATGACCAACGCCCAGGCGGAGCAGAAGATCAAGGACCTGGTGCGGCAGATGGACGGAAACTACTTTGCTGTGGTAAAAGTCGAAAACTCCTATGTGCGGTAAAAAAACCGCCCCGCCGGCAAAGGCGGGGCGAAAGGATCACAAAACGGGTCATTCCCATTTTTCCCACACGTCCGGACAGTAGCCAACCGTGGCCTGACGGCCGTTGCGGACGATGGGGGCGCGGAACAGTTCCGGGTGCTCCAGCAGGGCGATTTCCGCGTCTCCCGGCGCGCGGTAGTCCATATAGAGCTCTTTCCAGGCCCGGCTCTCCCGGTCCACCAGGGCGTCAAAGCCGAGAGCCGCTTTAACGGAGCGGTATTCTCCAACGCTCAGCCCTTTGGAGCGGAGATCTATAAACTGGTACTTGATGCGGCGTTCCTTGAACCAGCGCTCAGCTTTCTTGCTGTCGAAAGACTTTGAGGAGCCGAAAATCTGGATATTCAAACAGAATCACTCCTTACGGTAAAAAATGATACGGAGGTCAGAACCATGGATGAATCCATTCGGAAACTGAAAGAACTGGTGGACGGGTCCGATAATATCGTATTTTTCGGTGGAGCAGGCGTATCGACCGAGAGCGGCATCCCGGATTTTCGCAGTGTGGACGGGCTCTATCACCAGAAGTTTGCCTATCCCCCGGAGACCATGCTCAGCCACAGTTTCTATGTGCGTCACAAGGCGGAATTCTATGAATTTTACCGGGCGAAAATGCTGGCGCTGGATGCCAAACCCAACGCAGCTCACCTGAAACTGGCGGAGTGGGAGCGTCAGGGCAAGCTGAAAGCCATTGTTACCCAGAATATCGACGGGCTGCACCAGAAAGCCGGAAGCCGTGAGGTGCTGGAACTCCACGGAAGCGTTCTCCGGAATTACTGTGAGAGGTGCGGAAAGTTTTACGGGGTAGAAGCTGTGGTAAACAGTTCAGGCGTGCCAAAATGCTCCTGCGGAGGAGACATCAAACCGGATGTGGTGCTCTACGAGGAAGGCCTGGACGAGGACGTGATCTCCAGGGCAGTCCACTATATCCGCAATGCCGACATGCTCATCATCGGCGGCACCTCTCTGGTGGTGTATCCCGCAGCGGGACTGGTGCGCTATTACCGCGGCGATAAACTGGTGGTTATCAACAAAGGGGATGTGGGCCGCGGTCTGGGTGCGGATCTGGTCATAGACGGCCCTATCGGACAGGTTCTGAGCCAAGTATAGCATACCGGACAAAGCCGTGCAAGCTGCCCATAGGGGGGATCTGTTTTTCCAAAAAAACTGACTGACCGCCCTTGACAAACGGTGGTTGCGTGGTTATAATAGTCAAGCGTTCCGTAAAGGGAAGGTATCTGCGAGTGTGCTGGAACAGGCAGACAGGCAAGCTTGAGGTGCTTGTGTTCGTAAGGACGTGCGGGTTCAAGTCCCGCCACTCGCACCACTTTCTCCCTACGGATTCGCAAAATGCGCGAGTGGTGGAATTGGCAGACTCGCTAGATTCAGGTTCTAGTGTGCATTACGCACGTGCGGGTTCAAGTCCCGCCTCGCGCACCATCAAAGAAACCTCTTTTGTCTACCAGGACAAAAGAGGTTTTTCGCGTTTTTTAAGCAATTTTGCGGATAAAGTCACATTTTATGTACTTTTAATTCTGATAACAGTACATTTTTGCCGCCTGAGCTTCCTGGAAAACACAAAAGCCTGCGCAGCTCATTTTTCCAAAAGATGGAGGATACTAATTCCGCGCGTTCAAAAGAAATTCATACTAATGGTAGATAAATAATAATCAAATCAGTATGAGCGGTGTGTATACTTCTCTCTTTCTTCGTGGTACAATCAAAGCATAAAGGGAGGGAGGACGAACTCATGAAAATGATGCTGGCAGAAAACATCCGCGCTTTCCGCAAGGAACGGTCACTGACCCAAGAGCAGCTTTCCGAGGCGCTGGGTGTGACGGCAGGCGCGGTATACAAATGGGAGGCAAAGCTGTCGATCCCGGAGCTGGAGCTGATCATCCAGATGGCTGACTTTTTCGATACCTCCGTGGACGTACTGCTGGGCTATGAAGTCAAGGACAACCGCCTGGAAGCAACGGTAAAGCGTCTGCAGGAATACCGCCGCAGAAAGGATTGGGACGGGCTTGCGGAGGCGGAGAAGGCCCTCAAGAAGTATCCCCATTCCTTCCAGATCGTCAGAGAGGCCGCCACGATGTGCCGCGCCTTCGGCCATGAGAAACACGACCGGGCCATGCTGCACCGCGCGCTGGAGCTGACGGAGAAGAGTCTCACGCTGCTGTCCCAGAACACCGACCCGGAGATCAGCGAAGAGACGCTGTACGGGAAGATGGCGGAGATCTATCTGGGCCTTAACGAAACGGACCGGGCCGTGGAGATCTGGAAGACCCACAACGCCGGCGGGATGAACAGCCACCATCTGGGCAACGTCCTGGCCCAGACCGACCGCCTGGACGAGGCGGTGCCGTATCTGTCGGAGGCCCTGGCGAAGATCACCAGCGAGCTGTGCGATACGATCAGCGGGTATATCAACCTCTATTTCAAGCGCGGCGACTGCGTCTCCGCCGAGGCGATCCTGCGCCTGGGGATCGGGTTCTTCCGCACGCTGCGGAAGGAGGGCACGCCGAACTTCTTCGACAAGGTCAACAGCGTGTTCCTGGCGGCCCTGGCCTATGCGCAGCTGCGGCAGGGGAGAGACGACGAGGCGCGCCGCTCCCTGGAGCAGGCCCGGGACCTGGCCGCGTTCTTCGACGCCGCCCCCAGCTATGACGAGAGCGACGTCCGCTTCCTCACCCGCATCGAGGGCGCCAGCGCCCACGACGACATCGGGGCCACGGCCATGGACG
>JAEEGL014486376.1_pt1 | contig 18640 bp, 12 predicted proteins | sample 9134231 | NCBI WGS metagenome assembly JAEEGL01 (sample SAMN16246548, study PRJNA631951) | gut metagenome | biome: gut microbiome; feature: rumen; material: fiber-attached | host: Bos | place: Iran: Karaj | collected 2018-10 | reverse complement strand
AGCAGCACATCGTCGGCCTCCACGTAGGCGAGGTGTGCGCGGCCGTACTCGCGGGTGGAGCTTGCCCCGACGACACCGCCGCCAACTTGCGCCAAATACTGGGCACCGTAGCAGATGCCGAGCAGCGGATAGTGGCCTCTGATTTCGGACAAGTCGGGTTTGAAGGCGTTGGCGTCGTTCACCGAGAACGGACTTCCCGAAAGGATAACGCCCTTGATGTCAGGGTCTCCGAACGGGAACTTGTTGTAAGGCAGGATTTCGCAATAGGTGTTCAGTTCACGGATTCGACGCGCAATCAGCTGCGTGTATTGGGAACCGAAGTCTAAAATAATGATTTTCTCCATCGTTATATTTTTCCAAAAATGAGGCGCAAAGGTACACAATTTCCGAATGCGCACCGACAATTATTTGACAAAGTCACAACGGATGCGAAATGACATAGACTATAACTTTGGCTATTGGCTTTTAGCTGTTGGATTTTGTGTTCTTCACCGCAGTTCTTTCACCGGAATCTCATGTCCGAATGCGTGGTCTTGGTAGGATTTTTCCCAGAGAGGCATGGCGAGCATGATGCGTTCAATCGTATTCACAAACGCTTCGTCCTCAGGATCTTCCGAAGCCATCAAAGAGGGAAAGAAACTTATATCCGAGATGGTGCCATCGGGATTTACCATGTAATGGATGACGATATCGTCCATGTCGCGGTCGTGGATACGCGCGAGGGTCGCCGAATCCTTGATTTGCCCCTTCAGCCAGGAGGCAGGTGTACCGTACTGCTCCGGAAAAATGGGCTCGGGGTGGTAGCCTTCAAGTGCAAGCCCACCACAATAAATTTCAGGATAATCGTACCATGACGGTTTCGGTGCCGTTGCCATCGTATCAACAGGGTTGTTTCGAAGTGTGTCGTTCACGGCTGTCGTATCGGTCGCAGCATTCACCGTATCGTCAGGATTCAGTTCGGGCTCGCCCTGCAGGGTGTTCGGGTGACAACTAACTGCCACCACCGAAGAAAGGGCGATGCCAGCGATGGAGACAGCTTTGCCGAGGCTTCTCCGTTTGCGCAATTCGCTCTCAATATAGCGGACTTCGGCCTCGCAACGGGGACAGGTGCCGCTGCATTCCCCCTCGAAGGTGCATGCAGGCTGCTCCAACGGGATGTCGTTTTCCCGCGCCACTCGCCGCCGCACATCCTTCAAGTACTCACAAGTATGTTTGCCTCGGTTCATTGCTTAAATTATTTCGATGCTGCAAAAATAGTATCTTTATCTATTATTAGGATGCAAAAAATCCAAAAGGTTGCAGTTGGGTGAAAAAATATATTCCTTGAGCAGTCCCGAAGGGACAAGACGCACGGAGTGCAATTAACCCCATACTAAGCAACGAAGTTGCGCAGTGGGGTTACTAGAATATCGTGCCTCTGGCACGCAACGCCAAAGCTCCATTGCTTTCGATGGAATTAATCGTATCAGTTTTTCAAAAAATCAGGGAACACCTTGCGAAAGCAGTATTGTAGGCATCAGATAAAAATAGTATTGATTTTCATCCGAGTTTTTCTTATCAAAAATCGCTCGACCGTCAGGAACACCTATACATTCATCACATCCTGATTTTCGATAGAGTTTGGAAATCTTGTAACGAGAAATTATCAAAAAATTTTTGCTGAAATCTACCGAAGGAACAACATATCCCTCGTTTTCAATATTTTCCCGCTGTTCTTCGGACCTAATAATAAACCAATCAAACTCATTTAAAAAACCTTCAGCCGCAAGATCTTCAGGTGTATGTTCTTGACTTGTCACATACGAAATCTCCAGCTTTTCCCCAATGAGATACTTTGTTAGAAATAATAATCCAATAATGGAGATGACACTTATAATTAATATCAAATACTTTTTCATATTACGACAAATGATTGAATTTGATTTTTCCATAACGCATACAGTGAGCTTTTTATTTTGAAGAAACTCATCTATTAGGATACAAAAAGTTCGAAAGGTTGCAGTGCGTTGAAAAAAATTTCACAAGTTTTATCCATCTGTTATTTTTTTGTATTTTTGCCGCATATTATTCATGTTATGAAAAAAGGAGCCTATAAGACAAAAAAGCAAAATCATTCTGTAGTGCAAGAACCTCTTGCCACTTACGGTATTTCCCACAGTCCAGTTGTCATAAACGACTCAGTGATTCCCGATGGGTACATGTCTCTTGAACAATTCGGAGAAATTTTCCACCAAAAACTCGATGCCAACTATGAAAACTCACAAAGTATTATACCATCAAAAATGATGATATAATAACCGTTTCAGCTATTTTGCGAAACACGTCGTCAAGTATGCGGGCTCGCATCCTCCGACCTGAACCGCTTCACATACGGAATGTAGCGGCCTAAATCCTTACATCTTGAATATCCGGTGAACTTCCGAAGATTATCCACAATGATGTAATTGTTTTCAAAATACTTAAGAGGAAAATAGTACGTTTCCCCATCGGTCAACTCCACAAATATAAACGACGGGTTCATTAAATCCCGGGTAAAACCCACGTGCTGAATCTGCTCCCAGTCAAAATGGGTTACCTTTTTAAAGTCTTCTTGACTAAAATCACTTTTGATACCATCTTTCACATTCAACGCGCCACCAAAGGTAAGACCTTCAGGAGCAATAGTGATAAATCCACGTTTCCTTCGATTGCGAAACAGCCATCCAAGCACTAGCAAGGACACCATCAAGAAAAGAATAAAAAAACGCCCTCCTGTTGCCCAATCCCCAAATATTAAAATAATGCCTAATAAAATCTCTCCGAAAACCTCCGCAACCAGCCAAGAAAATCCAAAAAGACTTGTAAACGTATAAGTGTACGTTTTCTGAGGAGCAGATTCTACGGGAAACTTGTTTGATTCGGTGGACATAATTATTGGTATTGATTTGATTCACAGGCAATAACATCACAAATACACACACCCCCCGCAACAATCCTCTTTCGCGCCCGTGACGCTGCGCAGGCAATTGTTCACCCCTTCCAAACGAAGCAATCCCAAAAAGGCGAAAATCAAGGCCTCTTTGTAATCGACGATTAAGTCATCAGGTACGATTACTTTTAACGTATCTCTTTGATGCTGAATTTGTTGGATTAAGAAAGTGTGGTGGGCACCGCCACCGGTGACTAACATGGTGCGGGCGGCTTTCGGCACATTTGCGATAATCTGCACGGCAATGTGTTCCACAACTGTTCTGGACAAATCGGCAAAGCTGTGTTCTGGCAAAAACGACATCAAAACGGGTGAGAAAACCTCATCATACCACTCTTTTCCCAAAGATTTGGGCGGTTTTTGACGATAATAGTCCAAATGGTTCAGCTTTTGCAGCAGTTCGGGGATGATAATGCCCTCTTTGGCAAGCCGGCCGTCTTCATCGTAGGGCATTCCGGCACGGTTGGCCAAGGCGTTCAAGGCCATGTTGCACGGTGAAATGTCGTAAGCAATTCGCTTGTTTTCAGAGCGATAGGAGATATTGGAGATGCCGCCTAAGTTGAGGCAGGCATCGAAATCGCCAAAGAGCAGTTCATCACCGATGGGCACGAGCGGTGCACCCTGACCACCCAATGCCACGTCTTTGGTGCGGAAATCGCAGACTGTGCGGATGCCCGTCCGTGCCGCAATCACCGCCCCGTTGCCGATTTGGGTGGTCAGCCCGATGCCAGGCTGGTGGAAAACGGTGTGCCCGTGCGAGGCGATGAGATCCGGTCTTGGACCATCTCCCAACCAAGAGTTGATGGCTTCCGCGAAGACTTCTGCCACATCGTTATTCAACTTAACGTACTCTAATGCAGAAAGATACGGAGCATTGGCCAACCGCGTTTTGAACGCTTCGGAGTAGGGCATATTGGTCGCTTTTTCGATACGGTAGTTCCATTTTCCGATGTCATCCTTTTCGAAACGACACCAAGCCAAATCGATGCCGTCCAAAGAGGTGCCGGACATTACCCCGATGCCTTCGCTCACCTTTTTCATGCGTTTAGAATTGTCGTTAACTTGTTGAGATGCATACTGTTGGAACCTTTAATCAGCACCATGGCGTTCTCAAGAGGATGTGCAACGAAGTAGGCGTTGGCATCTTCCACGTCCGCAAAAACGTTCTTTTTGACCACCTTCCCGAATTCCTGTCCCACGAAGTAGGTTTCAATGTGCAGATTTTCAGCTAATTGCGATATTTCAGTATGTGCTTCCACACTGAGGTCGCCCAATTCGCGCATGTCACCCAAAACGGCCACCTTGCGCGGATGCTCCAGCTGTGACAAGTTCTTCAGCGCTGCCGTCATGCTGGTCAGATTGGCGTTGTAATAGTCGGAAATGATGATGTTGCTGCCGATACAATCAACCTGCGAACGATGGTTGGATGGCACGTAATTACCTAATGCTTTGGCAATTGCCTCGTTCGCGATGTGGAAGTACCGACCAACAGCTGCTGCCGTCATGAAATTCCAGATGTTGTAGCTGCCCGTCAAATGGGTCTGTACCTCCTGCTCCCCGATGCGAATTTTCAGATACGGGTTCATTTCCACTATCTGGTTTTCAGCGTCTTTGCCATAGAAAACCACTTTGTCATAATTCAGATTCTCGCGCAAGATGGAGTCGGTTTCGTTGACGAACAAAGTTCCATTATTAGCAATAACATGTTGATACAGTGCTTTTTTCGTCTTGATAATGTTTTCCTTGGAACCGAATCCCTCAATGTGCGCCACTCCTATGTTGGTGATGAGTCCGAAGGTGGGTTCTGCGATTTTGCAGAGGTCGTCAATCTCTCCGACGTGGTTCGCGCCCATCTCCACGATGGCCATCTCGTCCGTCGGCTTGATGGAGAGCAACGTGAGCGGCACTCCGATGTGGTTGTTGAGGTTGCCTTGTGTGCAAGTTGTCTTGTAAGTGCTTGACAACACGGCGTTTATCAATTCCTTCGTGGTGGTTTTGCCGTTTGTGCCGGTAATACCGATGACGGGCATTTTCAACTGTTGGCGGTGATAGTTGGCCAACTGTTGGAGCGTCTTCAACGCATCCTCGACCACCACGGCGCGGGGGTTGTCCTGCAAGTCCCGGTTTTCGGTGATCACGTATGCTGCGCCCTGCTCTAACACGTCGAGGGCGAACTTATTGCCGTCGAAATTGGCACCTTTGAGGCACACGAAAAGGCAATTCGGTGTCAGATTGCGGCTGTCGGTGCAGACGCAAGAGGATTTTTGGTATTTTTCGTAGAGGTTTTTCATTATGGTTTTGGTTTTTCGTTCATGATTCCTAATTCTTTGTATTTGATGCTCAGGAGGTCTTGTTCCATTGCGATTTTGTCGATGACTTTTTTGAGGATGATGTCGAGTTCGCTGTTTTCGGTGTAGTTGGCGGGACCGATGTAGTCGGCGCGTTTCTGTTTGATGAGTTTGATGCATCGGTCGCGGGCACTCACGGGGCGGTCGGGGGTCGCCACGGAGCTGGGGTTATAGACCGCGATGGTGGTGCCGCCGTAGAGGTTGACCATCTTCATGGCGGGCACGTCGGTTTCCCCGTCGCCGATATAGATGAGGTTGGAGAAGGGCACGGCGCGTTCGTCTTCCGGCATCGATTTGTTAATCAGGGTGTTGTCGTAGGAGTTATAGATGCCCTTGTTGATGCGGAAGAGGAATTGGGTCTTGTTGGTGTAGTTGACACCGAGTGCGGGCCAGCAGGCGGAGCCGTTTTCATCGTACTGAAAACCAGAGGCATAGACGGTTTTGAAATATTTGGCTATGCGAGTGCCTTTCACGATTTCGCGCAGTCCGGAGGAAATGATGAAATGCTCCAAATGGAGGTTCTGTTCGGCGGCGTAGGTATTGATACGGTCGAAATAGGTCTCCACTCCTTCGAAAAAAGTGATTTTCTCGCCGTATTTTTCGAATGTACTTTCCCGAATATCCAGGTTTTGCTCTTTCGCTTTGATCAACATCAGGTGCATGTAGGCGAGCACTTCGTCCATGTCGTGCTTCTTGGCCATCTCGTTGGCTTCCTGCCAGAACTGGCCTTTGTCCATGTTGAGATCCGGTATGAAGTTGTACTCCTGCATGTTGCCCGGCGCCAATGTTCCATCGAAGTCGTAAGCAATCGCCACGTTTCTGTTTTCTGTAATCATATAGTTATCAATATCTTAGTATTAAAATCAAAGAATAACCTATTATGGCTGCAAAGATATTATTATTTTGCGAAAACTTTTTTATCTTTGCCGTTTTAATGAAAGACTCGAAAATGTTGAAATTAGCAGTCGTCATATTGAACTGGAATGGCAGGAAATTTTTGGAGCAATATCTGCCCATATTGCTGAGAACGCTGCCTGATTATGCGGAAGCGGTGGTTTGCGACAACGCCTCCACCGATGATTCTGTCGCTTTCATGCAGGAGCATTTTCCGCAGGTACGGCTGTTGCAAAATGAAAAAAACGAAGGTTTTGCGCGAGGCTATAATCTTGCGCTTCAACGAGTTGAGGCCAAATATTATTGTCTGCTGAATTCCGACATCGAGGTGACCGACGGCTGGATTGAGCCGGTAATCGAACAGATGGATGCCAATGAAAAGATCGCCGCCGTTCAACCTAAACTGCTTTCGTACTACCATCGTGACGAGTTTGAATATGCCGGGGCGAGCGGCGGGTACATCGACAAATACGGTTATCCGTTCTGTCGCGGGCGAGTCTTCAGCCATGTGGAGAAGGACCATGGGCAGTATGACACCGAAGCCGACGTTTTTTGGGCCACTGGTGCCGCCATGTTCGTGCGTAGCGATGTTTACCGTACGATGGAGGGGCTCGACGATGACTTTTTCGCCCACATGGAAGAAATTGACTTCTGCTGGCGCATCAAAAACATCGGCTATAAGGTGAAAGTGAACCCCGCTTCGGTGGTTTATCATATCGGCGGTGGTACTTTGCCCAAAAACAATCCCAAGAAAACATTCCTTAATTTCCGCAACAGTCTCTATCTGCTTATCAAGAATCTGCCTGACGACAGAATCCGTAAAACATTGGCACTAAGATTCTTCCTTGATCAATTGGCGGCCTTTTCCTTCTTGGCGCAAGGCCATTTCCGGGATTTCGCCGCCGTATATAAGGCCATTTTCACTGTTGCGCGTACGTACAAACAGTTTTTGGCAAAGCGCAGTACGTTGCCCAAACTTGCTTTCCAGGATTGTTATCCTGAATCAGTAGTGAAGTTGCACTATCTCAAGCATAAGAAAGTTTTCGACGGTAAATCGTTCTCATAATCAATTATCAATATGGAACTTTTCGCCCAATTTTACCATTATTTGTTGCCGGTGATGGCGTTACTCGGCGTACTGGTCTTCATCCTTCTGCAGTTCGTCACCCCGGCTTACGGCATGACTTTCAACAACCGCTGGGGCATTTCGGTGCGCAGCAATTTGGGTTGGTTCATCATGGAGTGTCCGGTGTTTTTCACTATGTTGTTGCTCTACTTCATCTCGTTGGGGTTGAATGTAAAGCCGTTCAACGTAGTGACATGCGTGATGTTCATCTTTTTCGAGTTCCACTATTTCCAGCGGTCGTTCATTTTCCCGCTGTTGATGAAGGGACAGAGCAAGATGCCGTTGTCGATTATCATCACCGGGGCGGTTTTCAACACGTTCAATGCCATTATGCAGGGCGGTTGGCTCTTTTTCTTCTCGCCCGCCAACGCATATCCGATTTCCTGGTTTTGGTCGCCTCAGTTTCTCTTCGGCACCGCGCTTTTCCTGTTCGGGATGGTCGTCAACCTGCATTCCGACCGTGTGATCCGCGATCTGCGGCAGGACGTGATGGACAACAATTACTACATACCGCAAGGCTGGATGTTCCGCAAAATCAGTTCCGCTAACTATTTCGGCGAGATTCTGGAGTGGGCGGGGTTCGCCATCCTCACTTGGTCGGTGTCGGGCGCAGTCTTCCTGCTGTGGAGTCTGGCCAACATTGTGCCGCGTTCCAAAGCGGTTTATGAGAGATACACACAGTTCTTCGGTGAGGAGTTTACGTCGTTGAATCGCTATAAGATTTTCCCGTACATTTATTAGGCAATAGGCAACAGGCAACAGGCAAAAGTGAATGGGCAACAACGTACAATAAAATTAAAAATTCGCTGTTTATAAGTAATTTTCAAGGCAAGGAATCAACTTGGTGAAAGTTGTATCTTTGTTCGTTTGTAAAATAGGTTATAATCAGTGAACTATATGAAGATAATCAAGACGACCCTGTTGCTTTTGATGACAGGATTTTTCACCATTCAGTTTGCTTCCGCGCAACGCACGGAGAACTTTAAGTCACCGCAGTATGAGTACCAGACTGCGGTGGATTTGTTCAACAAGGAGAAGTACGGCTCGGCGCAGCAATATTTCAAGTATGTGTATGAGAGTACCGAGGACAAGCAGCACGACTTGAAGACCAATTCGCTTTTCTATCAGGGAGTTTGCGCTGCCAAGCTCGACAACCAGGATGCCGGATACCTGCTGCAGACCTTCATCGACCGATATCCGGTACACACATCCGTGCCCGAAGCGCGTTACTATCTGGGCCGTTTCTACTTCGCCCGCAAGAACTACAAGAAGGCCATTGCGCAGTTTGACGAAATCTACGAATCGGAGATTCAGCCCGAAAATGTGCAGGAGTACCATTTCAAGAAGGGCTACTGCTATTTTATGACAGAGGATTATGACAACGCCAAGATGATGTTCCGCAAAGCGCGTGAGGAGGAAGGCCCCTACAAGGAACGAAGTGCCTATTTCCTTGCCTATATGGCCTATCAGGCTGAGCAGTACGATGTCGCACTTGAAGATTTCCTTGCGTTGAACAAGAATCCCGAGTTTAAAGACGAGGTTCCTTACTTCCTGACGCAGATCTACTTTAAAGAGGGCCAGTATGATAAAGTGCTGGAAGTCGCGCCCGAAATCACCACTCCGAAAGACAAGAACCAAGCACAGGTGGCACGTTGTCTGGCGCTGTCATACTATAACCAAAACCGATACGAAGAGGCTGCGGAGCAGTTTGCCAAGTTGCAGAACACCGAACTGGTTACGATGAATCGCAACGATTGGTTTGCGATGGGCTTCACCAACTACCGCGTGAAGAAATACAACGACGCCATCAACGACTTTTCCCGCGCCGCCAACGACAACAAACCTGACGCGATGACCCAGCAGTGCTATTTCCTGATCGCCGACTGCTATATGAAGACCAATCAACGGACTCTTGCGGCGCAGAGTTTCAAGGAGGCCTCCAAGTATGATTTCGACGACAATATCAAGGAAGAGTCTCTCTTCAATTATGCCAAACTGCAGTGCGAAACCTCCACAAGCCCGTTCAACAACGGCATCGAGGCGCTGCAGGACTATCTCAACCAGTACCCACATGCGCAACACAGCGAAGAGGCCGCCGACTATTTGTCAAGAATCTACCTCTCCACAAAGAACTACCAGGCTGCCATCTCCTCCATCGAGAAGCTGAAGACGAAGAGCCCCTCCATCCTGAAAGCCTACCAACGTTGTACATACAACCGCGCTTTGGAACTGATTAACAACAAGAACTACAAGGATGCTATCACTTTGTTAGGCAAAACGTTGTCGTCGCCTTCCGATAAGAAAACCCATCTTGATGCACTCTATTGGAAAGCTGAGGCGCAATATCGCAACGAACAATACAAAGATGCCTATTACTCCTTCCAGAATTATCAGAATGCAGACAGGGCTTCCGCCAATGAGTATTATGTAAGCTCTTATTACTCACTTGGTTATGCAGCATTGAAGCTCAAACGTTATAAAGATGCCGGCAATCATTTCAAGACCTATCTGAACAAGGCTAAAAATTCGGAAGACCTTGAAATCCAAGCGGACGCTTCAGCACGTCTGGCAGACTGCTACTTCATGCAGCTCGACCTGTCCAACGCCATCAAGTATTACGACCAGTGCGAGCGCTTGGGTCAGTCGAATGCTGATTACGCAGTCTATCAATTAGCGAAATGTTACGGCTATCAGAAAAACAACAACAAGAAGATCCAAACGTTGGAGCGCTTGTTAAATTCTTATGGTTCATCCAGTTACAAAGATGATGCGGAATATGATTTGGCGGTCACTTACCATACGCAGAACGACTATGCCAGCGCTATTTCCGCATATAAGTCCTTCATCAAGAGCCATCCGAAGAGCCAGTATATCCGTCAGGCGCACACCCGTTTGGCGCAGGCTTACCTGAACAGCGACAATCCGCAGATGGCCATTTCCACTTACAAGTACGTTGTGGAGACCTATCCGGGTTCGCAGGAGGCGAAGGACGCGCTCGCCAACTTGGAGACCATCTACACGGAAAACGGCAACACCAGCGAGTTCTTCGACTATGTGCGTTCCAAGAACATGAACATCTCCGCCGATCGCAAAGACTCCATCGCTTTCAAGGCTGCGGAGACCAAGTATAATCGCGGTGACTGCGAGTCGTCCATCGCCGCTTGTCAGGATTACCTGCGGCAGTTCCCGAATGGTTCGTTTGTGGCGAAGGCTCATTTCTACAAGGGCGAGTGTGAGTACGGCATGAGACGTTATGATGATGCATTGGTTGATTATGAGGCGATTATCAAGAATTTCAAATCGGAATTCAACGTGACCGCGTTGCATAAAGCCGCTTCTATATTATATAATGACAAGAAATACGCGAAGGCGTTGACCTATTTCAACAAGCTGATGGAGAACACCACGGCGGAAGAGGAGGTGATCTACGCCAACAACGGCGCGATGCGTTGTGCCTACTTCCTGAAGGATTATCGTTCGGCACTTACGAGTGCGGAGAACATCATCCGCTCCAACCAACCTGATCAGGATCTGCTTTCGGAAGCACTGTTGATTGCCGGCAATTCCGCTCTGGAACTCAAAGAGACAGCTACAGCCAAGAGCTACTACAGCCAGTTGATGCCGAAGGGAAGCAACGATCTCTGCGCTGAAGCCGCTTATCATCTGGCCGATATCGCGTTGAATCACGACAAGAACCTTGATGAGTGCGAGTCGCGCATCAAGGCTATCCTCGGCAGCGACTATTCATCCGAATATTGGTACGCGCGCACGTTCATCCTGTATGGTGACCTCTACAAGGCCAGAGGCAACTACTTCCAGGCCCGACACACTTATCAGAGCATTGTAGATAACTACAATGGCGACGATTTGGTGAAGATGGCCCAGCAGAAGATTGCGGAAGTGGATGCACTTGACAACAAATAATCGATAATTGATAACGGATAATTGATAATTGGAGAGATGAAAAAGATAACAATATTGGTTTTAATGGTTTTTTGCGCCCGTTTTTTGCAGGCGCAGGTGGTGGACTCGGCACAGTTGTTGATCAAATATGTGCCGAAGCTGACCAATTCCACCAAAATTAACCAGCAAGCGGTTTTGAGAGACACGGTGGTGAGCGAAGAGGTGGAGTTTAATTATGTCATTGCGCCGAACAAGCCGAATCTGGACTTCGAGCCGGGCGACATGCAAGTGGGCAAACTCAACCCTGAGGTGAAAGAGCGCTATTACCGGAACTACATCAAGCTCGGTTTCGGCTACCCGATCACCCCGCTGGCGGAGCTGTCGATGCACAATTGCCAGAACCAGAAGTATTCGTACGGGTTGAATTTCCACCACTTTTCGTCATGGGCGCCCCCCATTGGCAAGGAGCAGAAGAAATATGCATACGCTCCCACCAGCGACACGAGGGTGCACCTTTTCTTCAACCGCATTTTCAAAAACCACACGCTCTATTCGTCGGTTGATTACAATCATGAATTGGCGAACCTTTATGGCTATTCCACGGATTGGGTGCGCGAAGGACTCTACTATAATCCCGAACAGTATTACAGCAAAGAGTACCGCGACAGCATCAAGAACAACTTCAATCATGTGCACGCTGAGGTCGGTTTCCGCTCCAACTATTCGGAGGAGGAGAAACGTTTGAAAGAGGATGTACGGGTTAATTACGACTTTCTGCGTACTTATTGGCGTAATGTTGAACACGGAGTCGGCTTGCACGGCATGTTGGCGTATGATGCAAAATTCATGAAAATCTCAGGTTATCAACATTATCAGTTGGATATTGGATTGGATTATTTCCATAATATGTGGAGTGACAGTATCCCGATGGGTACGGATGGAAGCTTGTTGAGGCGCCGTGCCGACAACAGTTTCATGTTCGAGCTCAGGCCGACTGTGCGCTTCAGCATTCGAGAATATCACCTCGTGTTGGGTGTCGGTGTGCCGATTCTCAACCAGTTCAACAAGACACAGTGCCCCATCTATCCGGTGGCGGAGTTGCAGATGGGGCTCATCCGCAACGTGTTGAACCTCTATGTCGGAGTGGATGGCAAGAGTGAATATACCTCCCTGAAGAATCTGCTGTATGAGAACCCATACGTGAAACCCAATCTCGACACTTTGCGTTTCACCAAGTGCCAGCTCAGTATATACGGAGGGGTCAAGGGCAAAATCACCCAAAAGCTGAACTACCATATTGCCGCCCGCTACTCTTATCGTCGCGACCTGCCGTTCTATATGCTCGACACGGCCAGTCTGTTGAAGAACCAGTTCGATGTGGTGTATGCGAAGAAGGGCACGGAGTTGGACGTGACCGCCAACCTGACTTGGGAGGCCATCAATCATCTCTATTTGACGTTGACGGGGCGCTATCATGACTTTTTCTTCCTCGAAAGCTACAATTGGTTCGGTTCAGACACTATCACAGGCGGTAAACCGCTCTATATCCCGCGTTGGGAGATCGGTTTCGAAGGGAAGTACATCCTGAACAACAAGTTCATCTTCACCGCGAATGCGAAGGTGGGCCTTGACCGATGGGCAGTGGTGCCGACGTATGAGCAACCCGTGGACGAATACGGTTATCCTACCGGTCCGGCGGCATTGGTTTATAATCTCGAAAATGATATCCGGAGAAAAGCCGGCGACAGCAAGACCGTAAAGCCGGTGCTGAATTTCGGTCTTGGCTTTGAGTATCTAATTACCAAACAGTTCACGGCATTTGCCAATGTCAACAACATCGGTTGTCAGTATGCCACGAACTATTATGGATTCAACAATTTCGGCGTCAACGCGATTCTGGGTGTAACCTATTCCTTTGGCAATGAGGCGATAAAGCCCATCAAGAACAAAAATGTCAAGACTGTAACCCCGGTTTTTTAATCCTATGAGAAAAATCGTTTTTGTCATCTTGTTGATCTCGGTGGTTTTGTTTTCTTGCGATACCACATACCACGAAACCATTCCTTACAAGAAGGTTGATTTCACAATCTATCCGAACGAGACGATGTACTGGCGTCTCAACACCTATGGCGGTCATGAATATTTCACCGGAGGGGTGGCGGGGATTGTGGTTTACCGGCTTGACGAGTGGAGTTTTTACGCCTACGATCGCGCCTGTTCTCTCGATTGGGAGAATCCGGAATCGTGGATATGGGTACATCCGAACGGCATCATGCTGATAGACTCGTTGTGCGGGTCCACTTTTAATATTCTGGACGGTTCAGTGATCACGGGTCCCGCGCGGTGGCCGTTGCGTCAGTATTACACCCGTTACGACGGATACCAGTTGCGCGTGTTCAGTTAACAGCCGGCCTGATTCGGTTTTACAGGTGCAGGGACACGACAGTGTTTCTGCACTTTTTGTATATTTGGTATAGTATTGTTTCACCATGTTAATAAAATAATATATAGTATATATTATATATAGAATTATGTTATATAGTGTTGATTTTTTTTTGAATAAATGAAGAATGTGAGTAATCCGTATTGATAAATTTTATATTTTTGCAAGCTTATTATAGAGTGGATAAAAGTTTTATGTTTAATATAAATTAGTGGCTATGATTAAAAAATTACTCGCAACTTTAGGGGTAATCCTCCTTTTCACAGGTGCGGCATTTTCACAGAGCAGCCGAATTCAAGGTAAAGTAGTGGACCAAACGGGTGCCGGATTGGCCTTCACGAAGGTTTTCTTGAAGGTGGGTGACCGCGTGGTGAACTACGCAAATGCTGACCAGAATGGTGATTACCAGATGTTCAACGTCGAAGCCGGAAAATACGATCTGGTGGCGGATGCACAGATGACTTGTAAAAGGTCACAAAGAAAGACGGATGTCGAAGTGCCTTCAGGCCAGGTCTTGTTTATCGATTTCGAAATCGACTGCACATCAGATGTGGGAGAGGTCGTGATTATTTACGAACCTCCTGTGTTCTCTCAGGACAACACGTCATCAGCCAACCGTTTGTCCGGTGATAACGTCCGTACAACCCCGGGTCGTTCCGTGACGAGCGCTTTGGCTAACTTGGAAGGTGTCTCTTCCGTGGACGGTGCCATGACCAGTGTCCGTGGTAACCGTTCAGACGGTCAGCAGACCATCGTCGATGGTATGCGTGTCCGTGGTGGTACAGGTGTCTCCATGTCCTCCATCGAGGAGGTTCAGTTGATCCAAGGTGGTGTGCCTGCCGAATATGGTGATGGTACCTCCTTCACGGTCATTACCACCAAGCAGGCTCCGAAGGAGTTCAACGGTTCTGTCGAGCTCCGCGGATCCATCGACGGTTACAACAATTTCCTGGCTGCTGTTTCTGTGACGGGTCCCCTGTTGAAAGGTAAGACGAAAAACGACCCGACCCGTATCGGTTTCTTGTTCAGCGGCGAGGTTTCCTACACTCATGACGGAGCTCCGGCCCGTGGTGGTACATGGTTGGCCAATGACGAGACCCTCGATGCCATCATCGCCAAGCCGCTTCGTTACAGCGCAACCGAGTTCGGTGTTTTCTACCAAGAGGCTGCTTACCTCACCAGCGAATCCTTCCACAAGGAGCGCGTGAGAAAGAATGCCGGTTCTTGGGATTACCTTGGACAGCTCAAACTCGACTTCATCTTGGGTAAGAACCACAACATGAAGTTGACCCTCAGCGGATCATACGAATACGGTATTGGCAAATCCTGGGGTTCTACTTACGCATTGTTTGACGGTGCCAACAACCCCATTTCTTCCTCCAGTAACACTCGTTTGAACGCTCGTTTCACCCACCGTGTGGTGACGAACGACACCGCTACCCTGAAAAACTTGACATACGAACTCAATGCTTCTTACATCCACAATGCCGGTGAGTCTTATGCCGCTCAGCATAAAGACCGTTTCTTCGAATACGGCTATGTGGGCCAATTCACTACCTATAAGCAAAAGAGTTACGAATACAAAGATGTCCTTACCCTGAAAGACACTATTACAGGTGAGGATATTACTATCTATGGTGCCAATGAGTTCCAAGGTTGGTACGATTCCTTGGTCACCTTCCAAGTTAATCCCAAATACAATGTCAACCCGATTCTGTCTCAATACACCTTGAACTTCCTGGAAGAGTTCCCGGTGGAAAGAATCAATGACTATTTGGGACTTCCTTATGACCTTGACATCTATCAGCGTTTCGGTGCTTTGAGAAACGGTGATTCTCCCGACATGATTTACTCTATGTACTATTCTCCCGGTACTGTGTTGGGTGGTTATAACAAATCCTCCATGGATCAAATCGGCTTTAAGGCCAGCGTCTCCATGAACATTCAAAAGCATGAGCTTAAGTTCGGTTTCGACTTCGAGAAACTGAAATACCGTGGATATGGTTTGGCTCCTGTCACTTTGTGGACCCTCATGCGTAACGAGGCTAACTCCCACATTACGGAGTTGGATAAAGATCACTGGATTCTTACTGATGATGGTGAGAATGTTTGGGTTGACTATAATCGTTTGGTTAACCTTGACGACCAGACCGTTTTCGACAGAAATCTGCGTCAATCCCTCGGTCTTGATCCCAATGGTGACGATTGGATGGATATCGACAACATGGCTCCCAGCACTTTCGATATCGGCATGTTCTCCGCAGAGGAACTCCTGTTGGGTACCTCTTCCGGTACCAACCCTCTGGTGAGCTACTATGGTTATGACTATACCGGTAAGAAGTACGACAAGAAAACTTCCATCGAAGACTTCTTCAACAACGTTGAGAATGGCCAGAAGACCTATAGCATCGGTGCTTACGAGCCCATCTACATGGCTTTCTACATTCAGGATAAATTCGCCATCAACACCTTGCTGTTCAATGTCGGTTTGCGTGTTGACCGTTTCGACGCTAACCAATCAGTGCTGAAAGACCCGTACTTGTTCCGTGAAGCTTACACCGTTGGTGATTTGAAGAAAATCAACAGCAGCCTCAGCGACAAGTTCGTGGGTAACGCCGGCGACGACTGGGTCGTTTACTATCAAGGCAACGACACCTATTTGAGCGAGGCCGACATTGCCGGTGACAACCAGATGTACACCTCTATCGTGGGTTACCGTAACGGTGACACTTGGTACAATGCCAACGGTGAAGAGGTTACCAACCCCGAGGATGCACTTTCACTCAGCGTCAACGGACCTATCCTCAAGAACGAGATCGACCAGATGAACTCCATCACCAAGGTGGAAGCCGGTGCATTCACCGATTACAAAGCCCAATGGTCTGTGATGCCTCGTGTCTCCTTCTCTTTCCCTGTGAACGACAACTCTTTGTTCTACGCTCACTATAACATCATCACCTCTCGTCCTACCAACTTGCAGATTTCTCCTGTGGATTACTTGTTCATTTCCAAGCGCAACTCTGCCAACGACATTATCAACAACCCCAACTTGAGACCTCAACAGAGTATCGACTATGAAATCGGTTTCCGTCAGAAAGTGGGTGCCAAGTCAGCTATCAGTATCAGCGCTTACTATTCAGAGAAACGTAACCAAATCCAAGCTTACCGTTTCACTGGTGCATATCCGAACACGTACTACTCTTATCAAAACATCGACTTCGGTACTGTTCAAGGTTTCACCTTCTCCTACAGAATGAACAGAACCAAGAATGTCACCCTCTCTGCTAACTATACCTTGCAGTTTGCAAAAGGTACCGGTTCCAGCAGCCAATCACAGCTGGCTATTATTCAAGCTGGTCAACCTAACTTGAGAACTCTGACCAACCTGAGCTTCGACCAACGTCACAGAATCGGTGTCAACTTCGACTATCGTTTCACGAGCGGTCAAGACTATAAGGACAACGGTGGTCCTGTCGCCACGAAGGTTGTTGTGAACGAAAACGGTGAAGAGACTGTCAGAGAGATCGAATGGTTGGCCAACACCGGCTTCTCCCTCCTGTTCTCCGCAGCTTCCGGTACTCCGTACACCCGTTCCAGCACTCCTTACTCTAATATCGTGGCTGGTACGAACTCCACGCTCGCCGGTACTATCAACGGTTCCAACATGCCGTGGCAATATCAGGCTGACTTGCGTATCGACAAGACCTTCATGTTCAACTTCAACAAGAACAAGAAGGATGAGAATGGCAAGACCAAAGCTGCCAAGATCGGTTATCTGACCGTTTATGTGGATATCCAGAACCTCTTCAACTTCAAGAACATTATTTCAGTGTATGACTATACTGGCAACCCTGATGATGATGGTTATCTGTCAGCTGCTGCTTATCAACAGCAAATCAACTCTCAAATCTATGTTCCTTCTTACATCAACTACTATGAGATGAGAGTCCAGAACCCGTATAACTACAGTCGTCCGTTCCGCGCTAGTTTAGGTATTCAATTCGGCTTTTAATCAATAGAAAAAAATAATAAGATATATGAAAAATATTAAACAAATTTTCTGCTTGACACTTCTTATGGTGTTCGTGATGACTGGGTCATTGCGCGCCGAAAAAGTCAAAGGAGTGGTTAGAAGTTCTTCCTCACCGAAGGCGGAATCTGCTACCTGTCTTCCTGCAAGTAGCTCCAATGAGTTGACGGTGAACAATGTACGCGCCTATATCGAAACGGGTGGTACAATGTGGTTTAAGGAGGTCGCCGAATATGAGGTACCGAAAGGCTCTGGCAAAACTTCCATGTTCTGCGCCGCATTGTGGATCGGTGGTCGTGACTCCAACGGTCAGTTGAAGTTGGCTGCTGTCCGTTTCAGACAAGTCGGTGACGACTATTGGACTGGTCCTCTGAAACTCACGGGTGCCAGTACCACACAGTCCATGTGTATCAAATTCGACAAGCATTTCAAAATCACCCGTGCTGAAGTTGACCAGCACATTTCCGGTCACGGCACTTCCGGTTATGTGATGCCCGCAAGCATCGCCAACTGGCCGGCCCATGGTGATGAAGGTTACTCCTATTACCTTGCTCCCTTCAAGGATGTCAACGAGAACGGTGTCTATGACCCTGAAAACGGTGACTATCCTTACTATGATGTCAATAACGACCTCTGTCCTTGGACGGAAGACAACATTGCCAAGGCTGCTGCACATGCCCTGCCGAGAACTCCCGAGGACTTGCTGTACTACGGTCCCGACTGGCACAACAGCAATGGTATGATTTACGCTGACCACGTGTTGAAGGGCGATGAAACCCTGTTCTGGATCTTCAATGATAACGCAGGTGCTCACACCGAGTCCCAAGGTCAGCCTATCGGTTTGGAAATCCGTGGACAGTGCTTCGGATTCGCCACCAACGACGAGCTGAACAACATGACGTTCTACTCTTATGAAATCATCAACCGT
>JAEEGL013576975.1_pt1 | contig 18640 bp, 13 predicted proteins | sample 9134231 | NCBI WGS metagenome assembly JAEEGL01 (sample SAMN16246548, study PRJNA631951) | gut metagenome | biome: gut microbiome; feature: rumen; material: fiber-attached | host: Bos | place: Iran: Karaj | collected 2018-10 | reverse complement strand
TGCCGGCCGGCGGCTGGCGCCTTGCGGCCGTCCTGGCCGCCAGCCTCGCCGCCGTGGCCGCCGCCACCTGGCTATGCGCCCTCACTCCCGGCGAGAAAGCCTTTGTACTCAAGCGTTTGCATAAGAAAAGACCATGACCTCCTATAGCATCATAATCCCTTCGAAGAACCTTCCGGATCTGCTGCAGCGTGCCCTGGACTCCATCCCCAGCCGGGATGACATACAGGTCATAGTCGTGGACGATGCCAGCGACCCTTCCATTGTCGATTTCTCTTCGTATCCCGGTCTCGGCAACCCCCGGGTCGAGGTGGTCTTTACGAAGGAGGCCCGCGGCGCGGGGTATGCCCGCAACGTCGGCCTGACCAGGGCGACAGGCCTTTGGACCCTTTTCCTGGACTGTGACGACCTATTAACTCCGGACGCCCCAGGCCTGATGGACAGTCACGTCGATGACGATGCGGACATAGTCTTTTTCGATATTACCAGTGCCTATTCCGATGATCTCAGCTACTCACCCCGCCACCTAAGCCGTTCCGAGTACTTTACCGCCTTCGAAGGCTCCCGCCGCGAGTTCTGCTGCCGTTATCTGTATTCAGAACCCTGGGGCAAGATGTTCCGGACCTCTTTCCTGCGCGATGGCGGATTCCGCTTCGACGAGACGCCCATGGCGAACGATTTCAGATTCTCAGTAATGACCGGCATTGCTGCACGCAAGGTCACCACTGACACGCACCGGCTATGCTGCATCACCGAGCGTCGCGGCAGCCTCAGTCATGATTTCTGCAGTACTCCGCTCCAGCTGTCCACCCGCCTGGCAGTTTACCGCGACGTCCAGGAACTGCTTGACGCTGCCCGCGTCAAGTCTTATCCTTTCTATAAACTCGTGAATTTCACGCTCCGTCACCGGAGCCACATGAAGGATATCCTGAAGGAGTTCTGCCGCGACCGGAAGATAGGCTTTACTTCATTGAGGATCAGGACTTTGCTCTTCAGGATCCTGTTTGCCCGCTGGCACAGGCGCCACTGGGCGATCTTCTAATACAGGAACGCTCCTTTTCCGAGTGAGTCCTCTCTGAAGCGCAGCAGTCTGCCGTAAGACTTCCACAATTCACCTATACCTTTCCACGGGATGATGGAAAGGTGCCGCACGCCCTGGAGAGCAAGGATGACGCTTTGTCCGATCAGTGATGGGAGAGGCTTTGTGTCGGGATTGGTGACGGCCGTCCTGGCGGTCACGACCTTCAGCTTCATGCGATAATCCTTTGGCCGTGGGCGGTCTGCGCGGTCGTGTACGGCGGAGGCCGTCCTGACGACCGCCGCGGCGAAGCCCTTGTATGCTGCCCTGTGGATGAAATCCAGGTCCTCACCGTAGTGCGGAAAGGCTGGTGAGAAGCCTCCCACCGCCTCCAGGCATTCCCTAGATACCATCCAATGCGCCGCCATGACGAAAGGTACCCTTACTATCTCTTCGGAAGTATCGTCCAGTGCCTTGCCGCAATGCTTGAGGAACTGGGCGTCCATCCTGTCACGGCCGGCTTCCATCTGTACCGGGCTGAGGATGCCGACGGGTTTGCCGGTGTTTTTCCGTAGCCCCGATGACCCGGTCATTCCATCCTCCTCAAAAGCCCGGACCAGGGTCCCGAAGGTCTCCGGGAACACCCAGGCGTCCTGGTTCAGCAGGTACACGTATTTGTATGAATGCGACAGTGCATAACGCAGGCCGATGTTGTTGGCCGCGCCGAAGCCGAGATTCTCCTTGTTTTCGGAGACCTTCGCCTCAGGGAAATGCTCCCGTACCCAATCCCGGGTGCCGTCGGAGGAGCCGTTGTCGACCACAAGGATGTCGGAGGGAGCAACAGAAGCCCTCACCGACCCCAGGCAGCGGTCGATCCACTTCATCCCGTTATAGGTGACGACTATGGTGAGAATCTCCGTCATCGGGATTGCAGTTCTTTGTAGTACTTTGTGAATATCTCTTTGGGGGTGCGGTGCGTGAAGATGTTCCTCGTGATGTTGCGGTAGGTCTGCAGTTGGGTGAGATGCTGCTGGCTGGGGCGCAGTGCCTGCACGATGGCGGCCTTGGTACGCTTTGAGAACTCTGCAAGCCAGACCGGTACGGCCAGCAGCAGGTATTTACCATTGCGGAAGCCCGAGAAATGCATCAGCGAGCCGCGTACTGCAGCGGGGCGGATGGCGGTCGAGATCCGCGAGGCGGTAGTGCGCCATTTGTGTACCACCGTTGCCGATTCGTCTACGTAGAGCCTCAGCCCTTTCCTGCACGCAAGCGTCCCCAGGGCAATGTCCTCCGGGGTGAAGAAGAACCTCTCGTCGAACCATCCCAGTTCCCGGAACAGGTCGGTCGGTATCAGGAATGCCGCTCCCGTGATGTTCCACGAACGGAAAATCCTCCTCCCGTCGACCACGGCCGCAGGCTCCTGTCCGAGCGTGCAGTCCTTGGGCTCGCTGAACCTGTGCCACTGCTGCAGCACATAGTGTCGTGCCGGGTACGGAGGCCGGCCGCGCAGCTGCAGCGTGCCGTCAACGTTCAGCAGCGTCGGGCTGACGATCGCCGTCCCCTCGGGAAGGGCTTCGAAATCCTCCACGAGCCGGTCGACGGTCGCGTCCGGAAGCTCGGTGTCGTCGTTGAGCACGAAACAATACCGCCCCCGGGCCTGCCTGAGGGCGAGATTGTTGTTCTCCGAGAAGCCGCGGATCTCGTTGCTTTCGATGAATGTCACCCACGGAAAATCCTTACGTGCGCGGGCAAGTCCTTCAGGGTCATACATGTATGCTACGACAAGCACCTCGTATACGACCTTCCGGGTCGTGCGACGGATGCTCTCCAGGCACGGATAGAGATTGTCCGGCCGGTTCATGCATACGATGATGACGCTGACGTCCACTAGAACTTGTCGACGAGCTTGAAGATGCGGTCGCGGACCTCTTCGATGGTGCCTACGCCGTCCACCTCGTTGTAAGTACCGGCTTTCTTGTAGAAGTCGATGAGGGGCTCGGTCTGGTTGTGGTAGGTGTCGATGCGGTTCTTGATGATCGACACGTCGGCATCGTCCGCACGGCCTTCGATGGCGGCACGGTGGGAAATGCGTTCGATGATCATCTCGTCAGGGATCATGATGCTGACGATGGAGGTGACTTTCTCGCCGTTCCTTTCGAGGATGGCGTCGAGAGCCTCCGCCTGCGCGATGGTGCGGGGGAATCCGTCCAGAAGGAATCCGTCGACTCCCTTGACCGACTTGAACTCGGACTCGATCATGCCTTCGACAACCTCGTCGGGGACGAGGGCGCCGGCCTCGATGAGGCTCTTGGCCTTGATGCCGAGTTCCGTGCCGGCGGCTATCTCCTTGCGCAGGAGGGCGCCGGTGCTGATGTGGTGGAGGTTATATTTCTCAACCATAGCGGTGGCCTGGGTGCCCTTGCCGGCTCCCGGAGGCCCGAAAAGAATGTAGTACTTCATATTCTTGTCTTTAGATTCGTCCAGTACGTAGATGTCGGGGAGGTTGCGGCCCAGCTCGTCATAGTCCAGACCGTATCCGACGATGAATGCATTTGGAATCTCCATGCCGACATAGTCGAGCTCCGTGTCCTTGGCGTAGACCTCGGGTTTCATCAGCATAGTGCAGATGCGCACTTCCTTGGCTCCCTTCGAGATGAGCATCTCCTTGAGAGCAACGATGGTATTGCCGGTGTCGACGATGTCCTCGAAGATGATGACGCGCCTGCCTTCGACCGGGGCGGTGAGGCCGATGGGGATGAGCACCGTACCGGTGGAAGACGTTCCCTGATAGGATGAAAGTTTGATGGAGACGAGTTCTGCCTTGAAGCGGAGCCGTTTCATCATCGCGGCGGTGAACATGATGGCGCCGTTGAGGACGCAGAGGAAGATGGGGACATCACCGGAATCCTCGAAATCGGCGTTGACCCTTTCGGCCAGACGGTCGATGGCAGCTTCTATGACATCGTTGGATAGGTAGGGCCGGAAGACCTTGTCATGCAGTTTGATCTTGTTGTCCATATGCATTGAAAGATTCTTATTGTACAAATTTAACCTAAAAACATCAAAAAACATAAGAAAAACCGAACCTTGAATGAATCTATTGGTTTCTTATCATTTTGCAGACTATCTTTAGGCAAAATGTGGGAGATATGTGGAGGAAGATCATGCTTGCGGCCGCCCTGTACTTCATCGCGGCGGTATCGCATTCACAGGAGATAGCCGGGTCGGTAATGCTGCTTACGGGGGCTTCGTGTCCCGAGGATGTGGCAGAGGAGGTGATGGAGCATTATTCTGCGCTGGCCTCGCGGCCGGTGCGCATCAATATGGCGTCCGAGAGCCGCCTGATATCCTGCGGCCTTTTCAGCCGCTACCAGGCGGCTTCCATAGCCGATTACAGACGTACTTCCGGAGACATCCTTTCCGTGGCGGAACTGGCGTTGCTGGACGGATTCGGGGAGCTTCAGGCCAGGGCCCTGGCACCGTTCGTATCGTTCGATACGAGGACTGCCCCGGGTGCATCCTCCCTTGAAAAGGGGAGGGTGCAGACCGAAGTCCTGTCGCGGGGTATCTTCCAGGAGTCCGACGGCGACGGCAGCGGCAGTTATGCTCTGAAGTTCAGGACCGGCGACGAAGAGCGCTGGTTGCTGTCCGCAGCCGGAAAGAAATCGGCCGACATACATTTCCTCCCTTTCAGGGACATTTCATGCAGTGCGGCGCTGTATGGCAGGAGATTGCCTTTCAAGCTCGTCCTGGGCGATTATAATGCACGGTACGGGCAGGGATTGTTGCTTTGGAGCGGATTTTCGCTCAGCGGTGTCCAGTCGGCGGCGGCAATGGACAGGCATCCGACCGGGCTCTCGCCGGCGTGGACCCTTTCATCGGGTGCGGTACACCGTGGTGCTGCCGCCGACCTGACCCTCGGGCGCTTCGTACTCTCCGGATTCTGGTCGTACGGAAAAACTGCCGGCGCCAATCTCACCTGGCTGGCCCGCAGAGGCCAGCTCGGCGTAACCGCACTCAGCGCCGGCCGGGGCTCGATTGATTGGCGCCTGTCGGCCGGCAGATGGGACATCTTCGGCGAGGCTGCGTCGGGCCTCCGCGGCGGGGCCTGCGCTTTCGTGGCAGGCCTCGCCTGGAATCCCGCGTACCAGGTACGCCTCGCCGCATCCGTACGCAGTTATCCTGCCACCTTCGACGATTCCCTTGCCGGAGCGCTCCGGAGTTCGACGCGAAGTTCCGACGAGCGGGGAGCGGCCATCGCCTTCGATTACAAGGGTCTGGTAGTAACAACTGACGCCGCTATCCATCCTTCGAAAGGAACGAGCCAGTACAAAACCATAGTCAAGTACGCCCCGCAAGTGACTGATGTCCTTTCCATGGCCTTCCGCGCCGTCAGCCGCTTCCGCCCCAAGGATCCCTATCCGTGGCGGAACGAGCTTCGTGCGGAGGCTGTCCTGACGGCTGCCGGCGGCTTTTCTGTAAAGGGATGTGCATCAGTCTGTCACAATGCAGGCTTATCCTGGCTGACATACGTCGAGCCGGGCTATCTCCTCGAGAGGGATGGCCTCAAATGGTCGGTATACATTAGGGGAACGGCTTTCAAGGTGGATAAATGGGAGGACCGCATCTATGTCTACGAACGCGACATCCAGGGCGCATTCTCAGTACCGGCGTACTATGGCCGCGGCTGCTCCCTGAGCGCCGTAGCGGCCGTCAAGCGCCGGCACTTCACCCTCGGGGCGCGAGTGTTCACGACCGCATATCCGGGGATGGGCGGAAAAAAGCCCGGCAGGACCGGGCTTAAACTTCAATGCATGATCAGGTTTTAGGGATCTTCAGTTTCATCCCGGGCTTGATGTTGGAAGAGATACTGTTGATCCTCATTATATCGTTGACAGAGACACCGGGGTACTTCTGGGCGATCTTGTACAGGCTGTCACCGGACTTGACCGTATAGGTGATGTAATTGGACGTCGAGGTCGACGACGCTGATGATGCTGATGACGTAGCGCCGGAAGATGATGAAGATGCGGAACCGCTGCGGTAGATGTAGAGGGTCTGCCCGATCCTGAGGTTGGTGCCGCGGAGGTTGTTCCACTGCTGAAGTTGCTTGACCGTGACGCCGTAACGTGACGCGATGCGCCCAAGATAGTCGCCGCTCTTGACCTTGTAGGCTATCCTTTCCTGCGTGCTCGTCACGCCGGCCGGACCTTCCAGTACCTTGGACGAAGCCATATCCACTGTCTTGTGGGTGTACAGCGAATCCTGGTTGTCCAGGAACGCATTGGTGAAATTGTAGGGGAGTTTCAGGACGAAGACCCCTTCATTGCCTGGGATGATGTCGTGGATATACTGTGGATTGAGGTTCTGCAACTCATCCTTCGGGATGCCGATGACTTCGCTGATCTGGTCGAAATGAAGGTTCCTGCGTATCTCGAAGGTGTCGGTGTGCGCAGGCATCTGCACAGGCTCCGGTACGATGCCGTATTCCTTGTAGTAAGTCATTGCGTACAAGGCGCCTACGAATGCCGGCATATAACCGCGGGTCTCCTTCGGAAGGTAAGGGTATATGGACCAGAAATCCCTGCTGCCCCCGGCCCTCTTGATGGCTTTGTTGACGTTGCCTGCGCCGCAGTTGTATGAAGAGATGGCGAGGCACCAGTCCCCGAAGATGTTATAGGCGTCAAGCAGGTAGCGGGCGGCAGCGTCCGCCGCCTTCTCCACGTCCAGACGCTCATCGACGTAAGAGTCTATCTTCAGGCCGTAAGTCTTGGCGGTATTGTACATGAACTGCCACATGCCCTTGGCCCCTGCACGGGAAACGGCAACGGGATTGAGCGCGGACTCGATGATGGCCATGGCCTTGAGTTCCTGCGGAAGGCCGTAGCGGTTGAAGATATCCTCGAAGATGGGCATATAGTACGAACTCAACCCCAGGATGCTTGCCATCTTGGTGGGCATTTTCTCGGAATAGAGCACCATATAGTTCTTGACCGTCTCATTGAAGGGGAGGGTGATGAACGAGTTCATTTTCTCCAGCCTTTCGATGAGGACGGCGTCGGGCACGTCCGAAGTGAAGCGCACCGAGTCCATGTCGTACTCCGTCAGCTCCTTGGTCACTTCCATCTGCCTGTGTATGTACCACAGGCTGAGCAGGCTGTCAGTCATCTCGGGGCTGTACTCCTCGGCGATCTCCTCCTCGAGTTCGGCATTCTGCGCCATGAGTTCTATCATCTCGGCCGCAAGGCTGTCGGCTACCGACTTCTCGAGGCGGTAGACCTCCAGCTCACGTATGAGCGAGTCCACCCTCGAGCGCAGCTCGGCGTTCTCCTTCAGGAGCTTCCCCCTGGTCTTGATTTCCTGGCCGGTGGCAGTCAGCGTGAAGGACATCAGGAACAGCACCGTCAGTATGGTCTTGAATGCTTTCATAATCAAAAATTGAGTCCGAGACTGAAACCCAGGGCGGTGGGGTTGGCACCGGACAAGGCGTACTGGGTCTCGGGCACGATCAGTGTCGGCCGTACCTGCAGCGAGATGTCGTCATTGACCTCGAAATCCTGCATGTACGAGAAGACATTGGCATCGATCACCTGCAGCAGGTAGATGCCTGCCACAGCCAGTATCGAATAGTCCCTGTATCGTCGGTATAAGTTACGGTAATAAAGTGCGGTCTGCGCGGAGATGTTGGCATTGTAGCCACTGTCGGGAGTCGTCGCTTCATTGTGTATCCTCTTGAAGCGCTTGTAGTTGGTCTGGTTGTTGTCGAGGTAGTGTACCGCTCCGACGAGTGCTCCCCAATAGATGGGAATCTTCCAGTATTCGCCGTTATAGGCCTGGCCAAGTCCCGGTACCAGGATAGAGTAGAGCGTGGCTTTGCCGGGGTGGTGAGGGTTGTCGGTAGGGAAACTGATGACACCGTCCATCATCGTGCCCCAGTAGACCAGCGCTCCTCCGGCGAACAGCAGGTTGCTGATGGTCTTCGAGCGGTCATCCACGGTAAGGGTCGTCTCAGGATTCAGCGCAAAAGCCTCTTCGTAGGCCTTGAGTGAAGTCTTGTATCTGTTCCTGTAGTAGAAGCCTCCTCCTACTGTGGCTCCGAGGCCGCCGTAGATAACAGGAAGTTTCCAGTACTGGCGGTGGTAGATCTGCTGGCCGCCTATGAACAGGGCCGAGCCACCCGCCAGGGTGCCTATCTTGAGGTCCTGCTTGTGCGCAAGTCCCGCGAAATACTCCTTGAGGGAGAACATCGCCTCGGCGGAGTCGGCCGGGGCGACGTCATCCCCTCCGAAGCCGTTCGAGAAGGCTTCGGATTTGAACTGCGCCCCGGCCCGCGGCGCGAAAGCCAGCAGGGCGAAGAGCAGGAGGAGCAGATATGCGGGTCTAGATATGCGCATCATCCAGGGCTTTCAGGAAGCGTTGCACTTCGTCGTCGGAGTTGAACTTTATGGTCATCGTGCCCTTGCCGCCGGCGCTGCGCTTGAGCGAGATGTCCTGCTCGAAGTACTTGCCGATGTGCTCCAGCACACGGAAATACTCGTCGGGAAGCTCCTGGCTGAACTCCGGCACTGAGGGGCTCTCCTCACGCCCCAGCCTGCGGACCTTGTCCTCCAGCTGGCGCACGGAGAGACCTCCCTTGACCGTCAGGTCGCAGAGGTCCTCCTGGAGCTGCGGGTCCTCTACGCCAAGGATGACCTTGGCGTGGCCAACGCTCAGAAGCCCGACCTTGAGGTCGTGCTGGACCTTGGCGGGCAACTTGAGCAGCCTGAGGTAGTTGGTCACGGAAGCCCTTTTCTTGCCGATGCGTGAGGCCATCTGCTCCTGGGTGAGGTTGCACTCCTCGATCAGGCGCCGGTAGCCGAGGGCGACCTCGATGGGATCGAGATCCTCGCGCTGTATATTCTCGACGATGGCCATCTCGAGCATGCCCTGGTCGGAGGCGGAGCGGATGTATGCGGGTATGAAGTCCATCCCCGCTGCCTTGCAGGCACGGAAACGACGTTCACCGCTGATTATCTGATACTTGCCTGCATCCGTCCTGCGTACGGTGATCGGCTGTATGAGACCGAGGGTGCGGATGGATGCAGTGAGCTCCTCCAGAGCCTCGGTGTCGAAGGACATACGCGGCTGGAAAGGGTTGGGTTCAATCATGTCCGCAGGAATGCGGACTACGTCGGCGCTGGCTTCGGATTGGGTGCGGCTTCCAACTATTTCCTTGTTGACATAGCCTACAGGCTTGCGCAGCTGGTCGAGGCCGGCGCTGTCTCCCAATATGGCTCCCAGGCCCCTGCCGAGGCCTCTCGGTTCTTTGTTGCTCATACTTCAGTTGCTTGAGGTTCATTTCTTTCCATCACTTCGCGGGCCAGCTTGAGGTAGTTGCTGGAGCCGTTGCTCATGATGTCATAAAGCACGATGGGCTTGCCGTGCGAGGGCGCTTCGCTCAGACGGATGTTCCTCTGGATGATGGTGTTGAAGACCATATCCTGGAAATGCTCCCGGAGCTGGTTGACCACTTGTGTGTGGACCTTGGTGCGTCCGTCGAACATCGTCACGACGAAACCTTCGACCGTGAGGCCGGGATTGACTCCGTTCTGGACGATGCGGATGGTCTGCAGGAGTTTGCCCAGGCCTTCCAGGGCGAAGAACTCTGGCTGGACCGGTATGATGACGGAGTCGGCGCAGGTGAGGGCATTGACGGTGATGAGTCCGAGGGAAGGGGAGCAGTCGATGATGATGTAATCGTAGTCGCCGCGCACCGGCTGGAGGGCTTTCTTGAGGATGGACTCCCTGTCGTCGGCATCCAGCATCTCGATCTCCACTCCCACCAGATTGATGTGCGAGGGGACCATGTGCAGGCCTGCGAGCTCTGTCTGGACGAGCGCGTCCTCGATGCCGATACGGCCTATCATCACCTCGTAAAGGGTGCGTTTCTGGTCGTTGTCGGGTGCGAAATTGAGGCCGGAAGTTGTATTGGCCTGCGGGTCGGCATCGATGATCAGCACCTTCTTTTCGAGCACCGCGAGGGACGCAGCGAGGTTGATGGCCGTGGTGGTTTTACCCACTCCTCCCTTCTGGTTGGCAATAGCAATAACTTTACCCATAATCAATCGGTCGATTTACTCCTTTAAATTGCAAATCTAACAAATTTCTTCCATTTTTTAGCTATTTTTGTGCCAAGTCCGCCACCTTCACACCTATGTACGAAACCAAGACCGAGTGGTACATCATCGTTAACCCGCGCGCCGGCTCCGGCAAGACCATTTCCGGATGGGCCGAGGCTGAGAGCCTGCTCCGTGGGAGAGGTGTCCCTTTTACTTTCGAATTCACCCACTACAAGTCCCATGCCCGTGAGCTTGCCTTCCAGGCTGCCGGCAAAGGCTTCCGGAAGTTCATAGCAGTGGGTGGCGACGGCACCGTCCACGAGATGTTCTCCGGAGTCCTTGACTATTGTTCGGGGACCGGCACCCCGGCAGGGGAGTTCCTCCTCGGCAATATCCCCATCGGCTCGGGCAACGACTGGCTCAAGTCGGTCGGTGTCTCGAACGATTTGGAAAAGGTCGTCGGCCTGATCGCTTCCGGATCCTCCGGCGTGCAGGACCTGGTTTCGGTCCGCACCTCGGACGGCCGGGCTTGCTGCATGGCCAACATCGGCGGTACAGGCTTCGACTCGCGCGTCTGCGAGAGGGTCAATGCCCGCAAGGAGCGCGGCCACAGGAGCCGGCTGATCTATGTCACTTCATTGATAGTCACCATCTTGAAGCTCAAGCGGATGAATGTCGAGGTGACCGGCGACGGAGAACTCCTGTACAGCGGCCCCTGTTACTCTGTCGCCTTTGGGAACGGCCGCTTCTCCGGCGGTGGGATGCTTCAGACTGCCGATGCCGTGATGGACGACGGCCTCGTCGATGTGATGGTCGTGCCGGTGGTCTCACTCCTGCGTATAATGAGGGAACTCCACCGTCTTTTTGACGGTACCACCCCCAAGTCTCCCGTCCTCATCTACCGCCAGTGCCGCGAGGTTACCGTTACACCTCTGAGCCCCCGCACCGAGCCCGTCGAGGTCGACGGCGAGATCGAAGGCCACCTGCCGGTCAGTGTTTTCGCCACTGGCCAGAGAATTGGCATCGTCGCCCCTTAGTATTTACCCTCTATCCAGTCGGGGTATTTGAGGTTGGGAATCATCCGCGCGATGGAAGTCGCGCGGGACGAGACGTAGTTTGAGGGCTTCGCGGCGCTGCGGTTAAGGGGCGCGGGGAGGATGGCGGCGAGCAACGAGGCTTCGCGGCGCGTGAGCGCGGCGGCGTCCTTCCCGAAGAAGGCCTGCGCCGCCGCCTGGGCGCCGTACACGCCCTTGCCCATCTCGGCGACGTTGAGATACACCTCCATGATTCTTTCCTTGCCCCAGATGGTCTCGATCAGGAAGGTGAACCACGCTTCCACTCCCTTGCGCCACAGGGTACGCTTGTGGAAAGTGAAAACGTTCTTGGCTGTCTGCTGGGAGATGGTGCTGGCGCCGCGTGTGCGTTTGCCTTCCCGTTTTTCCTTAAGAGCCTGTTCGATCGCCTTGCGGTCGAAACCTTTGTGCTCTGCGAATAGATTGTCCTCGCTGGTGATCACGGCTTTCATAAGCTCCGGGGAGATGTCCTCGAGCCTTACCCAGCGCTTTTGCGTATGGAAACCCGAATCCTGCCGGTATTCGATGCTCCGGCTCACCATCAGGGGAGTGACCCAGACGGGCACCCATTTGAGGATGAAAACAAGAACTACGCTCAGCAGGATCAGTGCGAGCGGGAGCTTGATGAACAGGAATGTCAGGAATCTCTTCATAAAAAAAGTCGCTGCAAAATTACATAAAACTCCAATTACCGGAAAAAATACTTAACTTGCAAAATAAAACCTTGATTAAATGAACTATCGTCACCTTACAGCAGAGGAGATCCTCCAGCTCGAGAAGCAGTTGTGTACCGCTCCCGAATGGGGCCGCGTACTCGTCTCCGAGTCCTTCAGCCCCGACTATGTTTTCTCTTCCCGTTTCACGGGCGACATCCGTCTAGGCGCCTTTGACAAGGAGTTCTCCCTTGCGGGAGGCATGAAAAAACACGCCGGACTCTACCACGTCACCCTGCACAACGTCGAAGTAGGCGACAACTGCTGCATAGAGAGTGTTAACAATTATATTGCCAATTACCGCATCGGGCACGACACTTTCATAGAGAATGTCGACATCATCCTCTGTGACGGCGATTCTTCGTTCGGGAACGGAGTAGAGGTCTCGGTCCTCAACGAGACCGGTGGGCGAGAGGTCACGATCTACGACCGTCTCTCCGCCCAGCAGGCCTACGTGATGGCACTGTACCGCCACCGCCCCGACCTCATTGGACGTATGCGTGCCCTGGTTGGAGATTATGTGTCTTCCGTTACTTCGTCCATCGGCACCATCGGATGCAATTCCATGATCGTGGATACCGGTTATATCAAGAACGTCAAGGTGGGGGACTGCTGCAAGATCGAGGGCGCTTCACGCCTCAAGAACGGCAGCATCAACAGCAACGCCGCCGCGCCGGTGCACATCGGCGTCGGCGTCATCGGCGACGATTTCATCATTTCCAGCGGTGCGTCAGTCGAGGACGGCGTGACCTTCTCGCGCTGCTTCATCGGCCAGGCCTGCAAGCTCGGGCACAACTACTCCGCTTCGGATTCGCTGTTCTTCGGCAACTGCCAGGGTGAGAACGGCGAGGCTTGCGCGATCTTTGCGGGGCCTTTCACCGTGACCCATCACAAGTCCAGCCTCCTGATCGCCGGTATGTTCTCGTTCATGAATGCCGGCTCGGGCTCCAACCAGAGCAACCATATGTACAAGCTCGGCCCCATCCACCAGGGCATCATGGAACGCGGAGCCAAGACGGCTTCCGACTCATATCTCCTCTGGCCTGCCAAGGTCGGAGCCTTCTCGCTGGTGATGGGCCGCCATGTCGACCACCAGGACACTTCCGACCTCCCGTTCTCATATCTAATTGAGGATCAAGGGGTATCGTATGTTGTTCCCGGAGCAAACCTCAAGAGCGTCGGAACTATCCGCGATGCCAAGAAGTGGCCCAAGCGCGACGGGCGGAAGGACCCTGAGAAGTTCGACTGCATCAACTTCAACCTTCTCAGTCCTTACACCATCCAGAAGATGCTCCGCGCCGTCGACATCCTCAAGGAGTTGCGCCGCGTGTCCGGTTCCAGCACCCTGACCTACTCTTACCAGAACGGCAAGATCCGTCGTTCGTCCCTCGAAAAGGGACTCACGTATTATGGCATGGCCATCGACAAGTTCCTCGGCAACTCATTGATCTCCAGGCTTCAGAAGGCGGGTAATGTCAGCAGCATCGACGATGTCCGCAATGCCTTGAAGAAGGATTCCGAAGTCGGAAGCGGCGAGTGGGTGGACCTTTCCGGCCTCATCGCTCCGCGCTCCGAGGTCTTCTCACTGCTGGACGACATCGAGTCCGGCGCAGTCAGCGACGTCAAGGGTATAGATACCCGCTTCCACGAGATGCACGCGCACTATTATTCTTACGAATGGACCTGGGCACACGACGTGATCGAGTCGTGGTACGGCGTCAATCTCGAGACGGTCTCGGCTGAGACTCTGATGAATATAGTGCACAGGTGGAAGGAAGCCGTCGTGACCCTCGACCAACTCATTTACGAGGATGCACGCAAGGAATTCTCGCTCAGCGCCATGACCAGTTTCGGCGCCGACGGGGACGAGAAGCAGCGCAACCTGGATTTCTTCCAGGTGCGCGGCGCCTCGTTCGAGAACGACCCGTTCGTCAAGTCAGTGGCCGACCATATCGTGGTCAAGAGCCAGCTGGCGAGGGACGTGCTCGCCCTTCTCGATACTCTGTAGAATTGCCTGCTAAGGCTCTTCCTGGCGTATCCTCTTCACGAAAGCGGAAGGAGAGATGTTGAACTGCTTCTGGAAGCTTGTCGTGAAATAGGACGGGGACGAGAATCCTACGAGGTATGCGACCTCGTTGATCCTGTATTTCTGTGATGACAGCATCTCTGCCGCTTCCTTGAGGCGGCAGAGCCGTATGTACTCGTTGATGTTCAGGCCGGTATTGGCCTTTATCTTGCGGTACAGCGTCGACTTGCTGGTGCCGAGGATGGAAGTGAGAGCCTCGATGTTGAGGTCCTGCTCCGAAAGGTGTTTCATCACTTCGGAGTGGAGTTTCTCCATGAACTCGTTGTCAATGCTGCCGACTGTGACGCTGTTGTAGTGCGTCAGAGGTGACTCCGTGAACTGCTTGAAAGCTATTTCCTTGTTCTTGAAGATGTTGGATACGTTGGCCTTGAGCAGGTCGATCGAGAAAGGTTTCTCTATATATCCGTCGGCACCCACGCGCAGCGTCTCGATGCGCGTCTCCACGCCGACCGCGGCGGTCAGAAGGATGACCGGTACGTGACACAGTTCGACGTTGGACTTGATGCGGTTGCAGAGTTCACAGCCGTCCATGACTGGCATCATGATGTCGCTTATGACGAGGTCGACCTTCTGTCCCTGCATCATGGCCAGGGCTTCCTCTCCGTTGGAGGCCAGGAGGGTATTGTAATCGCCTGACAGTTCCTTGCCAAGGTAATAGCGCATCTCAGCAGAGTCTTCCACAATCAGGATGGTATGGCGGCTGTTATCCATTTCCGTGAGGATGGGGTCGGGCTCCACCTGCACCGGTTCGCTCTTTATGCTCACCTTGCGCGGCTGGTCCTTGGGAATCTCCAGGACGAAGGAATTGACGTCTTTGCGCGACCCGTCGATGAACAGGCGGCCATTGTGCAGTTCTGCCAGGGTCCTGGCAAAAGGAAGTCCGAGCCCGGTACCCTTGCTGCCCGCAATCTGGTCGCTGGACATCTTGACCTGATAGAAGGGCTCGAATATCTTTTCGCGGTCATTATCGGCAATCCTCGACCCGTTGCTGTCCACCCGGACTTGTACCTTGTCGTTGGAAGCATTCTCGGTGAGAACTACGTTGATCTTGTCCTTGCCGTATTTGATGGCATTGGAGATGAGGTTGGTCAGGACCTTCTCTATGCTGTCGCGTGCGCAGACGACCTGGACGGGAGTTTCGGGCATTTCGAGATCCAGAGAAATATGGCGCTCCTGGACGGATGCAGTGAAGTACTCGCAGGACTTGCGGAGTATATCCTTGAAGTCCTCCTCCGCGAAATTGAGCTTGAGTTCCTTCTGCTCCATTTTCCGAAGGTCGAGGAGCTGGTTGGTAAGGTCCAGCAGGCGCGATGTGTTGGCCTGGATGGTCAGCATATCCTCCTTGGCGCTTTCCTTGTAGCCCTCGCTGGCGATAATCTTGTCGACGGGCATCTTGATCAGGGAGAGAGGCGTGCGTATCTCGTGCGTCAGGTTCGTGAAATAGCGTATCTTGGCGTCGTAGATCTCTTTCTGCTTGTCATTTTCCATCCTCTCGATCTGGCTTTCGCGCTCTATCTTCCTCCTCCTCCTGATGGCGTTGATGATGAACGCAAGGACCATCATGGCTAGAAGGACGTAGAGGATCCTTGCGGCGAGAGTACGAAAAAGAGGGGGTATTACCCTGATGTCAAGGGTCTTGTGGGCCTCGGGACTGTCGTCACCGACAATCCCTGCGGTGAAGGTGTAATGGCCCGGCTCTATGCCCGTGAATGTCGCCGTGCCCTGGCTGGTCGTCCCTGTCAGCGTCGATTTCCCTTTTTTCAGTGAATACTCGTACTGTGAGGAGAGGATGTTCGAGAATATTGGGGCGCCGAAAGATATCTCCAGGGTGGAGATGTCACGGAACGGGACCCTTATCTTGTCGGAAGTATAGTACGAGTGGCCCGGAGTCGACAACGGGAGGACCTTGTCGGTAGTACGGGCGGTTATACCGCTGATAAGGAGATTCCTGTTGGATGCGAGGGATTTGATCTGGGCGGGGGAGAACGCGATCATTCCGTCGGTAGTGCCCATGTAGACCGTACCGCTCGGGGCGGTATATGCTGCTCCGTAGGAATATTGGTTGACCGTTACGTGGGACTCTTCGAAATAGGAGGTCGTGAAGAGTCCGGTATCCGGATCGAGTTGGGAGAGACCGTGAGTAGTGGAAACCCAAAGATTACCGTCGAGGTCTTCGGCGATGGCGCAGGCGACATTGGAGGGGAGTCCGTCCCTCTTGTCCAGATGCGTAAGCCCGAGTTTGTCAATGGTCCAGTCCGGCGAAGTGACGGAGATGCCTCCGCCTTCGGTGGTGATCCATATCCTGTGCCCGCTGTCCTCAAGGAATGAGGTTATGTGGTTGGACTTTAGTCCTTCGCCGGTATTCAAGGCGCTTATCCTCTGCTTGAAGTTGAGGTCCTTGTCCAAAAGCCAGACGCCCCTTCCGTAAGTACCGACCCAGACATTGCCGCGGCTGTCCTGGAACAAAGCATGGACGAAATTGTCCCCGAGTGCATCGATTTTCTTGAAGTTGTCTGCCTCCGGTTCGTACAGGTACAGGCCTTCATGTGTGCCGACTATGATCCTGCCGTCCTGCATCAGGCACTGGCGGATGATGAGGTTGTCGGAGAAATAGTAGTGGGCGACATTCCTTCCAAGGTCCGGCCTGAAACGGAACAGACCGTTACCGTAAGTCGCGATCCAGAGTTCATTGTCGACAAGCATTACATCCTGGATGTTGATGAATGGCTCACTGGGGTCGCTGTACCCCGTCATTTCCTTGGTCTTTATGTCGAAGTAGTTGAGCATGCCATCCTCCGTTCCGACCCATAGATTTCCTGATGGAGTGGGGCATATGGTGCGGACAATCTTGCCGCGGATAGAACCGCGCGCTCCGTTGTCGTAGTAAAGCTGGTATGAGTCCTGCTTGTTCAGCCACAGGTTCAGTCCCTTATAGAATGTTCCTGCCCAGACGTTGCCTTCACGGTCAGTCGTCATGCTCATGATGTAACTGGCGGAAATGGCATGCAGGTCAGTGTCCGACTCCTGTATGTGGGAGACTGTCCCGTCACGCTCGGAGCAGACGAAGATGCCCGTCTCGGTGCCTATCCAGACCTCGCCCGGGATGCGCTCCATCAGACATCTGATGCTGCGGGGCTCGAAGTAGTGGAATATGGTTCGTGAAGTTAGGGTCTCAGGATCGAGGAGGATGACGTCGTTCGATGAAGTGGATGCCAGCAGCATGCCCCGGGAGGTGGATACTATCTGCACGAGCCCGCCGAAGTCCTGGCGGTCGAAGCCGTCCTTCCGGCTGTCATAACGGTACAATGATCCTTCGTCCGATGTGAACCAGACTGCCCCCAGCGGATCGGCCGCCATGGACAGGGGGGCGAAATAATCGCTTGCGGTATACTTGGAGACGACTCCCGACTGTACGTTGTAGCGGTAGAGATTGTCGGATAGGAACCAGATGTTTCCGGCCTTGTCCTGGCAGATCTGGCTGATGTCGTTCTCGTCAAGTACGCCTATGGAGATGGTCTCTCCGGTATCGATGTCATACGCTCCGGCACCGTTTCCGTTGGAGAACCACAGGCGTCCCGAATCGTCCATGCACAGTGCAGGGGTCATGCCGGAGGTCAGTCCATTGGGCGAATCGCTGCCCAGCTTGATGAAATTGTGCCCGTCGAAACGGCAGATGCCGTCACGGGTACCGATCCAGATGAAATTGTATTTGTCCTGAACGACTGCATAGATGGTGTTGCTCGGCAGACCGTCGGTCGTCATGTAATGATTGAACCAATACTGCTCGGCACCGGTCAGTTTCTGACCGAATACAAGCAGTAAAAGGATTGCACTTGCGACAATGCGTCTCATGGTCGAAAATTAGAAGTTTTTTCCTTTGTTTCTATTTACCGCGCAAGTTAGACATAAATAATGTAAAAAACGGTTCAAAACCTTTTAAAAACAACGCGCAGGCAGTTTTCTTTTTGCACGTCGTTCCGCGCTGGCTCAATTGCGTAATTCATTGGTCCATATTTTATATACAACGATTTAGTTAAAACCTATATTTGTCCTCGACAACTAACTCTCTTTTGTCTTTAATCAGTAGCGGCGGGAGGCTTCGGCCTCCTGCGATTTGAGTTGTAAAACCATTTATTCTAACTAGTTACTGATTTATGACAAGAACAATCTTCCACAAACTGGCGGCCGTCATCGCGGCGTCCGTCATGTGCCTGGCAGGAACTCTGGCCTATGGCCAGAACCGCACTGTCAGCGGAACCGTCGTCGATGGCAGCAGACAGCCTGTCGTAGGCGCGACGGTCATGGTCGTAGGAAACGGCGCCTTGGGTACGGTAACGAATGCTGACGGTTATTTCTCCCTCAGCGTCCCTGCCGGAGCCACCCTTTCCGTTTCCTGCATCGGTTATTCTACGCAGACCGTTTCCGTCGGCCAGCAGAGTGTTTTCAACTTCATTCTCGAAGAAGACACCGAGTTCCTCGAGGAGACCGTGGTCATCGGCTACGGTGTCCAGCGTAAGAGCGACCTGACCGGTGCCGTGGCTTCGGTCCGTTCGGAAGACCTCCAGAACCGTTCTACCACCGATGCCGCCGCCGCCCTCCAGGGCAAGGCCGCAGGTGTGCAGATCCTCAACAACTCCGGCGCTCCGGGTTCCAAG
>JAEEGL012108017.1_pt1 | contig 18640 bp, 21 predicted proteins | sample 9134231 | NCBI WGS metagenome assembly JAEEGL01 (sample SAMN16246548, study PRJNA631951) | gut metagenome | biome: gut microbiome; feature: rumen; material: fiber-attached | host: Bos | place: Iran: Karaj | collected 2018-10 | reverse complement strand
GTAAGATTGACAGAACGACCGTGTATGGGGTCGCAAGATTGTGGTATTCAAAATTGATAGATGGTGATACTTATGGTGTTTTCATTGATGATTCAACTGGGGATTGGCTAATGATGTCATATAAGCAAGATGTTGATAATCTTGTTTATCTTGAAGGTGGTGCTGGTGTATTTTCTGTATTTGATAAAGATATATACTTTGGTGGTGAATTGGTTTATGGATATTATGATTGGCATAATCAGTTAAGTTTGAAAGGAATGATTGGTGTTCAACCAAATGAATGGTTTGCGTTAAGTTTGTATGCATCAACATCATTATATGATTCTGCAAAGAACAAAGTAAGAAATTACGGTAATTATGATGTAAATCCTGAACTGGATGGTGATTATTTGATTTATAATCCAGACACAGGTACATATACCACAGCTATATCTTCATCAAGTAATTTGGTTTATACGACTGGTGAATACAAGATAAAGAGTTATAATGAATGGAAAATCGGAATTCAAGGAACATTGTATTTCTAATCTGTGATTTGGTATCGTTATAATGAAAAAATATTTGTTGGTTTTATGTGGTGTAGCAATTGTAAGTTCTGCTGTCGCAGAAGAGGTAGTGTTGTCTGATACGTTTGTATCAGATGACGGTGCGGAATCGGTAACAGGTGTAAATTCAGAAGAGCCTTTTGTTGCACTGCAAACAACAGATTCATATTCTGAAAAATCAAATACTGGCGTTATTCAACAACAAATCAAGCCAGCATTTAAGAATGTTTTATCTAATGATTTATCTGATCCGTTGTTTGTAATACCAGACGATGGTTTTTTGTCTGACACGTATGTTAATTATGTTGATGATAAATTACGTCTGGGGCAATATTTTGGGTACGGTGTGAATAATAATCTTGTTATTCATGCAAGTATGTTGTATCAAGTCGATTTTACACACGAAAACCAAAATGGTTTTTCAAGCACTGAATTCGGCGGTGCGTATCGTATGAATCATGGAAATGGGGAATCGCGTATAATATCTGATGCGTTGTTCGGGTTAAAAGTTGGTGGTTCTTCACATGTAAGAACACCGGAATATGCGGATTCTTCTTATTATGCGGGTTTACGTTTTGGTCGTCAATTTACAGGAATGTCATTGGCGGGAACCGTAAAATCTACTTGGGTATTTGATGATAATCGTGGTTTGTCTTATATTGATTTTATACCTGAAACCTATTTTCGATTACAATATGATTGGCGGTTTGGTTTGGGTTTTGATTTAAGAAAGTCAACTAATAAATATTTATTACCGAACCAAGAATGGTTGAATTTAAAATTGTTACGTCAATACGGAAATACTCAATGGGTTGGCAGATTTGATTATGAATTCGAATCAGAAGATATTCAGATTGGTTTGAATATTAAAATATTATTTTAGTTTTTTCTGAAACTGTTCCAATATTCAAAACGCTTTTTGATTTCGCGTTCGAAACCGCGTTCAACAGGTTTATATAAACTAACGCGTTTCATATCATCTGGAAAACAATTTTGACCACTGCAACCATTTTGTGTTTCTGGGTCATAAACATAACCGTTACTGTAGCCTAAATCTTTCATCATTTTGGTAGGAGCATTTAAAATATTTTTTGGGGGCATTCAACTGCCTGTATCACGGGCCAATTTGTATGATGCCAGTTGTGCCTTGTATGCAGAGATACTTTTGGGTGCAGTTGCCAAATATATAACCAATTCTGTTAATGCTATGTCGCCTTCGGGGGATCCCATACGTTCATATATTTGCCATGCAGACAAAGCAATTTGCATAGCGTTGGGATCAGCCAAGCCGACATCTTCCATTGCAAATCTTGTCAAACGGCGAAGAATATATCGTGCATCTTGACCGGATGTCATCATACGTGCAACCCAATACAATGCAGCATCTGTATCTGATGCACGTAAAGATTTGTGGACTGCAGATATTAAATTATAATGTTCATCCCCAAACTTGTCAGACATAGGGGCACGTTTTTGTATTGTTTTATTCAATGTTTCTGGGGTTAAATTTTTTTTGAATTTTGTACCAGATATATATTCAATAGTGTTTAATAAAAATCTTGCATCGCCATCTGCCATTTGTGCCAGATGAATTTTTGCATCTGTTGTTAACGGCAATTTTTTATCTAAAAATATTTCAGCCCGACCAATTAAATCCAATAAATCTGTTGTAGACAGCGGTTTTAAAACACAGATATGGCATCTGGATAATAATGCATTATTTAAATTAAAACTGGGGTTTTCGGTTGTCGCACCAATAAACACCACTGTTCCATCTTCTAAATATGGCAACAAAGTATCTTGTTGTGTTTTATTAAATCTGTGAATTTCATCTATAAATAACAAAGTATTGCGACCTATGTCACGATTCATGCGTGCAGTGTCCATCGCTTTTTTTATGTCAGCCGTACCGGAAAATACAGCAGACATAGGAACAAAATCCATATCTATGGAATTAGCCAATGCACGTGCAATTGTGGTTTTGCCACAACCAGGTGGCCCCCATAACAACAAATTAGACAAATTACCATTCGCCGCCATACGATGAATAATGCCTTCTTCGCCCAATAAATCGGTTTGACCAACGATTTCTTGTATCGTTTTAGGACGCATTAAATCAGCAAGTGGTCTTGTCATTTTTAGTTTTACTTTTTATTTGTTGTTCATTTATGATATAATAATTCTATTAAATAATCAAAGCGTTATCAAGGTAGAAAACATAAAATAACAGGGTGGATTACCATGCGTGTATATGTAAATTATGAAAATAAAAATTGGAAAAAATATAATATTAATTTTGAAAAAATCGCATCTGCTGCTGTTGCTGACAAGTATAAAAATGCAGAAGTTTCAATTACATTGATAGATGATGAACAAATTCATCAATTAAACAGGCAATATCGTGGAATAGATAAACCAACAAATGTTTTGTCTTTTGAATTAGGTGATGATTTGCTGCTGGGTGATATTTTTATTTCTTTGGATACAGTTGCTAGGGAAGCACACAGTGCAAATATTTCCATAGAAGAGCATACTGCACACATGATTGTTCATGGTATGTTACATTTACAAGGTTATGATCATTTAAATGATAAAGAAGCAACAATAATGGAAACAAAAGAAATTCAAATATTGAAAGAGTTGGGATATAAAAATCCTTATGCTGATGAAAATGTTTGCAAGTGTGATTGTGAAAATAGTGGGCTTTGTTGTACATTTTTCCATAAAATATTTAATATCAAAATCAAAGAAAACGGATTGTGGCAATATTTGTTAAGTGCAATATTTGGTGTTATTTGTTCTTTTGGTTTTGCACCATTTCATTTGTGGGTGTTGTCGTTGTTGGGTATTGGTGGAATGTATTATTTAACCGTTAAACAAATAAAAAAAGTAAGTTTCTTTAAATCATGGTTAATCACTTTTCCTTTCGGTGCATTTTATGGGATAGCTATGTTTTGGTGGGTATTACATTCCATTTATGTTGTGCCAGAATTGGCAAAACAATTTGCAATTTGGACAATTCCCGCATTGATGGGTATTGGATTAATTTGCGGAATCATATTGTCTTTGCCATTTGCTGTAATCCGTTATGTGTCAAAAAAAACAGCAAACAGGGCGATTTTATTTGCAACGGTTTGGGTTACGGTTTTATGGTTACGCGAATGGTTTTTAACAGGATTTCCATGGAATCCTATATCAAATATAACAATGAATTTGCCTATGGTTATAAATTCTATGGCGTTATGGGGGGCTTTGGGGTTGTCTTTTGTAATTACGGGGATGGTTGCCAGTTTCGTGGAAGTGTTACGTAATAAAAAATGCAAGACATGTTGGTTTGTTTTTATTATGTATTTGATTTTGTTTATGGGTGGTTGCAGTTATGGTTATTTCAATATGAAACAATCTGTTATTTCAAATAATATTGATAATGCCCCACTGATAAGAATCGTGCAACCGGCAGAATCTGCCGTATACAAAATGCCAAAATCCAAACAAGAAGCACGAGATATAGCAGAACAAAAAGTTACAGATTTAATTAAATGGGCCATGAATAATGACAATGAAACACCAGATATAATAGTTTATCCTGAAACGGCATATCCATACATTATGATTGATAACAACTTTCCTTTGTCTAATGTGTTAAATACAAATGTTATTATGGGAACAAACAGTTTTAATGACGGAAATATGTATAATTCTATGGTGTTTGCAGATAAAAACGGAATTGTTACACATCTGTATAGTAAATCACATCTTGTTCCATTTGGTGAATACAGGCCATTTGGTGATATTATTCCGACACCTGGTCAATTAACGCCTGGTAATGGAAAAGAAATGGTAACTGTTCAAACAATCAAAGGTGATTTTAATGTTGTGCCTGCAATATGTTATGAGATTATTTTTACAGATTCTTTGGTGCCAGATGGTGCCAATCCAGACGCTGTGATAAATATAACAAATGATACATGGTTTGGTTTTACACCAGGCGTATACCAACATCTAGATATGGTCAGACGTTACGCAATTGAATCTGGATTACCAGTTATTCGTGCTAATTATTCTGGAATCAGTGCATTTATTATGCCAAATGGAAATATAGAATCTTTGTTGCCAGTAGGGCAAAATGGAAATTTGGATGGGTTTGTTTGGGGGGCTCATAATACACCGTACAGAACGATTGGACGAAATATGATGATGTTGATTATTTTATTGTTTTCAGCAATTGTTTCAATATCCATATCCGTATTTCAGAAGAAAGATTAGATTCAGGTTTTCTTTCATCATCGATTTGTTTTATAATTGCTGCAATAGAAATTTTTTGTTGTTTAGCTATTGTTTTTAATATATCTACAAATTCTTTTTCCAAAGAAATACTGGTTTGATGTCCTGATAAAGATACAGATATTTTGTTCATGTTTTATATTTTTCCTACAATTAAGCAATCCAACATAGCACGATAAGCATCATCATATTTACGTAATACACAAAGTGTTAAATTATCCAGCATAACACAATTACCTAATGCATCTGTGGCAAACCAAAATAAATCATTACGACCAAAAACAGTTTTTCCAACTAAATTTTTATTGCCTTTGATTTCTTTGTTAATGTCAATTATAGAAGGCAATGGATATTTAACCCCGCGATTATTTTCTGTGGGACCAAAAATACAAGCGGAACCCAAAGTGATTCCAGAACAAGAATAATACAAATCAATTAAAAAACTGGGTAACATAGCGGCACCAATGTCTTTTAAATATGTGTTTGCAACATTAATGCTGTTAGATGCGTGAAGTGGCATAACGTTGGCACCTTTGTTTTTTATCAAAGATATAAAATCAGTTGTTGTCATTTATTCGTTTCCTCGTCCTGATGATACAAATTGTATAGCTGACTGTGTTAATCTGTCTGATGTTGCGTTACCACTGGCACTGCTGCTGGAAGCAGTTGTGGTTATATAAATTTTCTTTGCTGGATCTGGTAAAAATATACTTTTTGCATCGCTTTGTTCAATAATAAATCTGTCCAGATTATGACTTTGTGGAAACGTTAAACACATAAACATGTTATCTATACTTAACTTTCCACCCCAAATCAATGGTATTCTGAAACGTAGAGATGTGTTTTCTGGCATTTTTTTACCCATTATTAAATTCATAAATTCTTCTTGGGATAAATTCATAAACGCAATTTCATCAAAAGAATCAGTCAAAGAAGCCAAAAATTCACGCCGTAACATAGAATATTTTTGAAACCAATCGTTATCAATAACACACCGATTCGGAATATATTCAATAACAGGCATGTCATCCATACCAAAAGCTGCCAATCTTGCCATTGCTGAATCACGGTTTAATTGCATTTAACAAACATCCTTTATATATTTTTTATATACTGAATTATTGTATCGATATAATCCGAATATGCATCAAAATTTTCTTGGTTTGTATCTGAATCCCCTTTGTTCGGATTTTGCGATACGGTATTTTTTAAATCTTCCAAATCATGAAATATCATTATATTTTCATCTGTATCGTACAGTTTATGTGTGTCTAAGATAAAAGGATACATATTTATTGGTATGTCTTCCAAAGTTTGAGTGAATACAGAATTTAATTTTTCAATCAGTTTTCGGAAAATATTTATATCACAATCTACAGCCCCAATCCATAAAACTTCATCTTTGCCAATTGCAAACAAATTTGTTGTAAATCCATTAACATGAATATTTGGTTTTACAAGATACGAGTTATCAGTAAATATTTTAGATAATTGTGCATCGTACACAGTCACATTATTGGATTCAGATTTTGTTTTAGATATTATGGTTTGTTGTTGTAAATTTTTATGTTGTTGTTCAACAATAGATGCCATGTTTTTTGGTAAATTTAATTTTGGTGGTCTTGTTAAATTAGTGTTTTTTGTCGTTGTTAAAGGTGCAGCATCCTGTTTAATAGATATTTGTTTTGGAACAATATTTGATTGTGTAAGTTTGGATTGATTAATTTTTGGTATTTTACGAAACTTTGGTTTGAATATCAGGTACCACCCAAATACTAATATAAATGTAGCAACCCCAATGGATACATAAAAAATATTATTTACAGGTGTATGTGATGCCTGTAATTTTGCCAATTCTTCCCAATGATGTGCATAAAATAAATTAAACCCAAATCTGATATTTAACCAAAAGGACAGTCCAAGCAGTACAGATGTACCCAATAATACAGAAGACAAAACGGTTTCAATATATTTTTTCATTTTATTTTCATTATAACACATTTTATGATACACTTAAAACTATGATTGAAGCAAATGAAATTTTTTCTAAATTTGATTCCAGAATCGCTTTGTGGTGTGATAAAGCCGGTGATACAAATGATTTAGCGAATTTGGCAAATGAAATACTGGAACAAAATATTAACTTGGTATCAGTAATGCCTGAGATTGTATTTTTTATGTGGACGTGTTTGGAAAAAAGTAGAGTTAAAATTTTTACAAGATACGATTTTACGCCTGTACAAAAAAATGTAGATAAAGAAGTTTTTAAACTAGCTGAAAATATAACGGGAATTTTGAAACGTGGTGCTGCTGGGGTTCAGATATTTATTAACATGCGAGATCTAGAACATTTTGTAGATACTTTTGTGCCAGTCAGAGATGATTTGTTTTTTGAACATGATTTATGTATCGGATTAGATATTAATGAAATAGGTATGTCGGATTGGGATGTTGTGTTTGAAAAATTACGTGCTATACGTGCAAATATTTTAATGTTGACTTTGAAAGAAGACGAGGGAAACAGGTCTGATTTCGTGGGACGGATTTATGGTATGCTGCAAAAGTGGAACTTTGACGGGGAATTACATTGTTTGTTAAATAATGATTATGAACGCATGGATCAAGTGATTCGGTTGGTGGAATCAGAAAAAAATGAATTATCTGATAAATTGCGTTTTTTTCTGGAATATTAATTGTTTGATAAAATTAGATATTTAGGTGATGACGTACCAGCCTTATTTTTTACTTGGTATCTTGTTTGTATGGTGTCCACAGATGTAGATTTTATTTTCAGTTTTGTTTGTTTAAGTTGTTCAACAATCCAATCGTAATATTCCCAATGGTCGGTGCCAATAATGATTTCACCGTTATTGGTAAGATATTGTGATAAAAGGTTTAAAAAATCATAATTTAATAACCTGCGTTTTTCGTGTCTTGCCTTTGGCCAAGGGTCAGGATGTAAAATCCAAATTTGTGAAAATTTTGTATTTTGAAACTCTGGATTATGCAACAAAATTCGAACATCATCTGAATGAATACGAATGTTTTTATATTCATTTAAAATTGTATTATCCGATTCGTTTGTTATTGCAGAAAGCAGGGCAGCAACTCCGTTTGCAAAGGGTTCTGCACCAATAATAATAGAATTTGGATTATTGATTGCCAAATCACGTAAGTGTTCGCCATTACCAAACCCAATTTCTAAAATTGCCGGTTTTGTACTGTATACATCAGATTTTGGATTGATTTTTGGCAATAAATTTTCCATCAACCACATTTTGCGGCTGGATAATTTTTTACCATGCCTGCGACCAAATGTTCGTAGTTCTGTTTTGTCAAAATGTTTTAATTCTTGTTTTTCCATATATTTAGTATAAAATCACTTTGTTATAAAAACAAGGTGAAATAAAATGCGTAATGGATTATCAAAAGATTTGATTGCACGTGTGCTTGGTGGTGCACCTAAATGGACTTTGGATGAATTAGAGGCTAAATTTCCACCGCGTCAATTGCCAGAAGGGGCAATGGTGACACGTTTTGCACCTAGTCCTACGGGATATATGCATTTGGGTGGTTTATACGGTTCATTAATTGATTATAAATTGGCAAAACAATCAAAAGGTGTTTTTTTGTTACGTATAGAAGATACTGATACTAAACGTGAAGTTAAAGAGGCGGTTGATGTTATTGTGACTTCTTTGGCAAAGTTTGGTATACAATATGATAATGATGTGACCGATATAGCCGATTATGGCCCATATTATCAATCACAAAGAAAAGGTATCTATCATTCTGTGGCTGCACATTTGTTAGAAAAAGGGTTGGCATATCCTTGCTTTTTAACCCAGGAAGAAATGGATGAAATTCGTGAAAAGCAAAAATTGGCTGGTTTGGCAACTGGTATTTACGGTGAATATGCCAGGGACAGGGATATTTGTGAAGAAGATATAATTAAACATCTTGATAATGGTGAAGTACCATCAATTCGTTTATATTCTATGGGTAATCCAGACAACAGAATATACTGTAAAGATTTGATACAGGGAACATTGTCTGTTCCAGAAAATAATGAAGATATAGTGTTGATTAAATCTACAGACAGATTGCCGACATATCATTTTGCACATTTGGTTGATGACCATTTTATGCGTATTACGCATGTTATTCGGGACCGGGCTTATTTTGGAACGTTTGCATTACATGTTCAAATGTTTCGTATGATGGGATGGCAATTACCAAATTATATCCATACGGCAACACTTGATAAGTTAGATGAAGAAACGGGCACCCAAAGAAAGTTGTCTAAACGTAAAGATCCAGAAGCAAATGTTGCGTTTTTCTTGGAACAAGGTTGGCCAACAGAATCTGTAATTGAATATTTGGGAAACATTTTGGCATCTGGCTATGAAGAAGCGAAGATGAAAGGTCAAGTAAAGTCTTTCTGGGATTATGAATTGAAACCAAAAAAGATGCCTGTGTCTGGTTCTTTGTTTGACATGAAAAAATTGGAATGGTGGGCCAAAGAATATATTGCGACATTACCAGTTGATGTATTGGTTAAACATGTTGTTGATTGGGCAAATGAATACGGTAATGAAGATAATAAAAAACAAGTTGCTGATGTGCCATATTTGACATCTGTGTTGGCGATTGAACGTGATAATCCAAAACGTATTCGTAAAGATTTTATTACTTGGCAACAAACTTTAAATGAAGTGTCTTATTTCTGGGATTTCTTGTTTGTGCCAAACAAAGAATACGAATATAACAGGGGTGTATTAAAGGGGTTCTTGGAAACTTGGAACGAATCGGATGATAAAGATACTTGGTGGAATAAGGTTGTAGCGATTGCTGAAAAATGCGGTGTTAAGCCGGGTGAAGTAGCAATGAATTTGCGTGTTGCTATGACTGGTCGAACGAATACACCAGATTTATATTCAATAATGCAAGTGCTTGGTGATAAACGTGTGCGTGAACGCATAAATCAACATATATAATTTCTTGTATACAGCAGAAAGAAAGGGGTATATCGATTATGAAAAAAACAAAACGTGTTGTTAAACAACAATTAAAACAAGTTAAAAAAGACAAACATGCGTTCAGTTTGTTGAAAGTTTTACAAGCCACAGGTTTGTTTCGGTGGGAACGTAAGTCCACAAAATCAGAAGAAGTTTTAAATATTTTAACACATGGTATTGGAATTGGTCTGGCAATAGCAGGCTTGTGTTTATTAGTTGCGTTTGCTGTGCTTTATCATAATCCATGGGCTGTGGTTGCGTGTTCTATATTTGGACTTACTATGTTCACTTTGTATTTTGGTTCAACAATGTGCCATGCGACCATTGGTGACAAAAGCGAATGTTTTTTTGAAGTGTGGGACAGCATAGCCATTTATGCGTTGATTGCCGGGACTTATACACCATTTTTATTGGTTAATTTAAATCTTGGTGGATATCCGGGTCTTGGTTGGACCATGTTTGGTATTTTGTGGGCGATTGTTATTTTGGGTGCGGTTATGAAGATTAAAAGTCCACGTTGTCAACCAAAATGGATGGTTGCGTTGTATCTGATTATGGGATGGCTTTTATTATGGATTTTACCATTCATGATAAAAACAATATCTGCACGTGGTATGTGGTTTGTTTTGGCGGGCGGTTTGTCTTATTCAATCGGTGTTATTTTCTATTTATGGCGTAAATTAAAGTTCGCACATGCTTTGTGGCATTTGTTTGTTATTGGTGGCAGTGTGTGTTTCTTTTTTGCTGTGTTATTTGGTTCAATAATTGATTTTGTGAGATAAAAAAATAATAGTAAAAAATCCGCTGTACGGCGGATTTTTTGGTTTATGTAAGTTTTAATCGAATGGGTTTTCTGATTTATTATATTCAATCACAATCGGTAAATGTTCACAATGTAATGCCGTTGCAATTCCACGACGAAGATATCTTGTATAAGATTCTGGTATATCAGATGCCCCACCAACATTAATAGTTATTTTCATTGGATGGTGTCCAGTTTGGTGGGCAAATTTAATTTTCATAGGACGTTTTAAACGTGACATAGGTGGTTGTCTGTCTGCAACCAATTTTTCAATTATACGATTTAATAAACTGGTTGGTGTATCAGAATTACTGATGTCCCATTGTTCATATATGCGTTTAAACATATTTTGTATACCCATACCAGTTTCGGCGGATACAGCAAGAATCAAGGGTTTTATAATTTGATGAAATGAATTAGTAAACTGATGTTTTAATTTTAATAATTTTTCATCACGTTCAATTGGGTCAACCAAATCCCATTTGTTTAATGCAACACATAATATTTTACCAGCGTCATAAACACGTGCAGCAATAGATAAAGCCTGATTTTCTATGTTCTTTGTTGCGTCTACAATTAAAATAACAATATTTGCTTTGTCTATGGCATCCAGTGATTTTAATGCAGACAAAGTTTCTATATCGTCTGTAACGCCTGATTTACGCCGTAAACCAGCCGTATCCATTAAAATAATATCGCGACCATAAAAACGAGTTGGTATTTTTACTGTATCACGAGTAATTCCCGGTTCGTCTTTTACAATTTGGCGATTTTCACCCAATACGCGATTTACAAAAGTTGATTTACCAACATTTGGTTGACCAAGTATAGCGATTTTTATTTGTTTATCAGATTCTTCTGAAATTGTTTCATTATCAGCAAGCTTATCCATAAAATCATAAATTTCATTAAAACCGCGTTTGTGTTCTGCCGAAATTAAAACAGGTTCACCAAATCCCAATTTATAAAAATCATGTATATCAGATAATTTTTTACTGGATTCAGATTTGTTTATTAACAACAGGGCAGGTGCCTTGCTTTTTTTGTGAACCAATTTTGCCCATTCTAAATCCATAGGCATTAAACCATTTCTGCCATCTACGACAAATAAAATTGCATCTGCGTTTTCAATAGCACGAATCGCCATATCTGTTGAATCGTGTCCAATACCAGATTTTGCATTTTCAAGACCGGCTGTATCAAAAATAACCCATGGGCGATTCGGAATATTCCCAGAAATAGTGTCACGCGTAACACCAGGTCTGTCGTGAACCAAAGCATCCCTTGAATTAGTTAATCCATTAAAAAGAGTTGATTTACCAGTATTTGGTCGACCAACAATAACTATGTTCTTCATGTCTTTTTCCGTTGATTTTTTATAATTATAAAGCAAAAATATAAATAAGCAAACCAAAGGGGGCATCAAAATGAAAACAAGAAAAAGAAATTGGTTTAAACGTCTAACAGACATATTTTTCAGACCAAAGTATTTTTTCAGTAAAATTGTTGCTGATGGTAAAATGGAAGATGCTATGTTACGTGCCTTTTTGTGGGGATTAATTGGTGGTATCTTGGTTATGATTATGCAATTGGTACGTGGTAATCCGTTTACATTTTTGGCTTTGTTCAAAGCAATTATAATGTGTCCGGTGCTGGCGGTTGTTTTATTATTTGTATTTGCTGGTTTAATGATGTTGGTATCAGAAATCACGATGGGGGACCGTGATTGGGAAATAGCGGTCAAAGGGCTGGCATCAATATTCTTTGTTTATCCGTTAACTTTAATTTTAAATGCGTTAGCGTTTAATTGTACATCTATTTGGGCTATCAGTATAGCTACGGATTTGTATATTTTATTCTTGTTATATAACATAGCGGTGTATTGTTTACATTGTAAAAAAGTTAGTGTGATGTTTGTAGTCGTGGTTGGGGCTGTTATATTAGCTACAATTTATATGTCTGATTACAGAACATTGTGGTTTTTGGCAAAAAATATGCCGGCTGCGTTAACGTGTCTGTTTTAGCGTGATATTATATTTGTACTTTAAATAATGCACAAAATATGATAAAATGCAAAGCATAAAGGAAAGGGCAAAAAGGATGAGTAGGCTGAAAGCCGCAGAAAGCTACACACACACACACACACACACACACACACACACGGATAGTTTTGCTGTGCCTGTTTTCTTTAATTAATATACCTGTTTTTGCTGATGAAGATTTAGATATTCAGATACATGAAAAACAACAACTGGTTGAACAGTTAAAAGATGAAATTTCCCAAATAGATTCAGAAATGGTTCGGTGCAAGAAATCCAAGAATGGTTGGGTGGCTGCAACTGTAATAGGTGGTGCTGGTGTAGTTGCGACAGGGACAGCTGCAATAGTTCAGGGTGTACAGTTAAGCAAGCAGAATAATAAACCAAACAAAAAATCCAATAAAAAGCAAGTATCAGATAAAAAGGAACAACAAGAATGAAAGTATTGTTGCTGATATTTTTATTGTTTGTACCGATTGTAACAAAAGGTAATGCAAATCAAGAGATGCGGATACAGATGTTGGATGCTCAAATAGAAAGATTAACGCAACAGCGTGATAAAAAATATGCAGAATTAAAGCAATGTGAAAAGACGACGAAGGGGTTCAAGATAGCCGGGATAACGACATTGGTGGCGACAGGTGTAGGCATAGCGGGCAATATAGTATTAGCAGAAAAGTTAAAAGAAGCAAAAAGTGGTGGTGGTGGAAAAACGGGAAAGGGAATACAGGACAAACGTTCCCAAAAAGAAAAAAATGATGAGAGTTCAAAATTGTTATGTGAAATGGGGGAACAAGAGTTTTGTTAAGTTTTGATGTAAAACATAAAAAACAAAGGAGTGAAAAATGAAAACATCAAAAATAATCATGGGTGCATTAGTTGGACTGATGGCCGTATCTGCTGTAAGGGCAGAAGAAGACATGACAGCAAAGATAAAGACAGCATGTCAAAAAAGTGATAAAACGTATTGGGTTGAATCAACTGGTGCATGTATCCCAAAAAATCCATGTAAAGATAATGTGAAATATTCAAGTTATTGCAACAAGATGTTTCAAGATATTCAAGTAAGTTATGAGAATAATTATATGTTTTTTGTAGATTTGGATAAAACTTTGCGTGGTCTTGATTGTGAAATTCAACCAACCAAGGCGGCACCATCTGGTCAAGATTATGTACCCTGTGTCGGCAAGGATGTCATGGTATACGAATTTGATGATATTGATGATAAACAAGGTCATTTAAACTGGGATGAAAAAACTTCTATGCCCGAAGTTGCACTTTGTCGGATTTTAACCGAAAATGGCGTTATACAGAAACATGGTGGAACATCGACAATCAGCAAAGAACTATATGACAAAATTCATGATTTAGCAAGTGCGTATGGTCTTAGGGAAGGAAATTTGAATATATGGCAAAAAGTTACATTAAAACCCGGTGAAAATAATATGGATGAGGTTATAAACAATAGAAAATTCACCATTCGTTGTGAATAAAATACCGCCCGTTTGGGCGGTTTTTTAAAATCCGATTTTTAATCCAACCGCAAAAAATGGTGTGTTGGATGTTATACCGCCTGACATAAACAGATGTGCATTTTCATTGTATTTATATCTGAAAGACGCCAGTACAGTATGTATATAATCGTTAAATTCGTGTGTCAAAATATCTTTGTCGTGTTTCCAAGTTGTTGTATCAGAATACAAATAATTTAAAGATATGCTATATTGTAATAAATCATAACTTAGGCCTGTACCAACTATCAATCCATCTGACGCAACATATGTTGGATTGTAATCATAAATCATACGTGCCGATGTTCCAAAAACCCAACTGTTATATTGCAGATTTATTCCCAAAGCAATTTGTCCACGCCAATCTGCAGTCACATTTGGGGTAAAAGAGTGTTCGGAATAATTTTCTGGTTTGTCCATATATGATATTCCAAAAGAATAGGCGGCTTTGAATTTACCAGACGGTTGTTTTAATTTAATTGCCATATCAATTGCATAATTATAATCATCTGTTAAACCAGACACAGAAATTCCGTATTGCCCATAAGGTGTAGATATAGTGGCAAGGTTTAAATGTAACGCTTTGTGACCAGTTGTTGCAGTTGTATCAGAAATTAAAACTTTCTTTAAATCTAATTTTTTATGCAGTAAAGAATCATCGTTTATACGTAAATATCCAACATCTGGTAATCCCAATCCCATTTTGCGTGCTATGGAATGTGTTAAACCAAATTCCATACGTCCAATGTTTCTGTCTTCAAATAAAATAAAAGCGTCATGGACGTATTCTTTATCTTCGACCGAATCGGCATCGATAGAATAAACAGCACCAAATCTTTGTGTGTTATTGAAATGATAAAATACTTGTCCTTTGATTTCCCAGTCATTAATAAAATCAGAATCGTTTGTTTTTGATTGCAAAAAACCAGCCATACCATCAGCATCAATTTTAAAAGTCGAATTGTCTGTTCTGTAAGTTAATGCCACAGAATCTGCTGTATACAGCAATATTGGAATTAATAAAAATATTTTTTTGATATTCATTTTCGTTTTTTATTTTGTATTAATTTTGGTGTGTTATTCGATTCGTCAAGGATTGCCTGACGTAATTTTGCAAAGGCACGTTCTTCTATCTGTCTGATGCGTTCACGTGATATACCATATTTTTGTGACAGTGTTTCAAGTGTCGCCACAGGGTCAGATAATCTGCGTGCTTTTAATATTTCACGGTCGCGTTCGGGTAAATTAGATAAATGTTTTTTCAATAATTCATACCCATGCCGTTTAAATTCAAGTTGTTCAAGACTGTCTTCTATATTTACACGAGTATCTGCCATATTTGACAGAATATCTTTGGAATCAGAATCTGTATTCAAAGGTGCATTCAAAGACACATCGCGTGCAGACATACGTGTTGAAACATTTTCTACGTCCGATTCGGAAACAGACAAATATTCAGCAATTTGTTTTGTCTGTTCGCTTGACAAAGAATTATCCATTATACCAAGTGCCCGTTTTGCACGTGATAAATTAAAAAATACACGTTTTTGATTTGCAGATGTTCCCAATTTTACAAGTGACCAATTATTCAAAATGGTTTCGTATATTTCCGCCTTAATCCAAAACATTGCGTACGTAGAAAATCTGAACCCACGTTCTGGGTCAAATTTTTGTAATGCTTGCATCAATCCCATGTTACCACTGGCAATCAAATCAGATACTGGTAGACCATAATTTTTGAAATCGTATGCCACAGATACAACCAAACGTAAATGTGATGCCACCAATTTTTCAGCAGCGACATTGTCATGTTCTTTGACCCATTTTGTTGCATATTCATATTCTTGTTCGGCAGACAAAATGGGAAATTTCTGAATTTCAGATATATATTTTGTTAAACCGATATCATCACCAGCACCATAACTTGGCATTATGGCTGTGGATGTTGTTGATGGCAAAGTTGTCTTGATTTGCTTTTTCATAACTTTTATAGTATACCAATAAAATAGAAATTATCAAGAATGGAGAATATTCATGACAAGTATCTTGGAAAGAAATAAAAATAAAAACATAAAACCACAAAAAACACGTGAAGAATATGCAGAGGATGCATTATATCGTGAAGTTTGGGAAGATGTGAATAATGAAAAAACTCAGCAATTTTTAAAGAAATATTGGCGTTATATTGTTGCGGTGGTGCTGGTTATTATGATTGCTATGTGTGGTATACAAATCGGAACGCGTATGTATCATGCTTCCAAGATTGCTGTGGCACATGTGCATGAAACCGCTTTGGCAAATATGGATGCGAATGCTTTGGCCAATTTATCAAAAAATTCAAAAGGGGCAACGGCGGATTTGGCCATGTTCCAATCTTATTTGATTGATAGGGACGAAAAGAAATTGGAAGATTTGGAAAAGAATGCACATACCCGTGATTTCAAAGATTTGGCAAAATTGCATTTGGCATCGATTCGTGGTGATAAAATGTCTGCTGTGGAATTGGAACAATATTTGTCAGATATGAATACAAAACAATCACCATTCTTTTATACATCACGTCTGTTGATTGCTGAAAAATATTTATCAGAAGGTAATAAAGACAAAGCAACGCAAATTTTGGAAATTATTATAAATGATAAAGATGCTCCCAGTTCTGTATCAGCAACGGCACAAATGTTAAGATAGGAAGTACGTAGTGAAAAAAATACTTGTATTTTTGTTGTATACAGCGGTTTTATTCGGTTGTTCTAAACGTGATCCGATATTGCCGGGTGAACGGTTTGATATTTTTAGTGATACGGATGTAAAAATTATGAATAAACCTGTGCCAATGTTATCAGAAACTGCCAAAAATATATATGGAAACGAATCGTGTGATTTTACACAAGATTCCACCAATACGCTTTGGCGGGGTGATAAAAAAATATTCAAAGGTTTTGTTATAGGCGATTCGGTTAAAAGTAATCAAAAACCTGTTTGTGTAGATAATTTTGTTTATACGGGTTTTTCAAATGGAGAAATTATCAAATTAAATGTAAAAAATAATCGTGTTGTGTGGACTGCTGATATATATAAAGAAAATACGTTGACTGGTGGTTCCAGCATTGTTGATATAATTGCACGTGTTGCTGTTGATAAAGATTTTGTGTATGCAGGTGGGCTGGGGGACGCTTTCTGTAAATTAAAAAGTATTAATGGAAATAAAATTTGGTGCGTGAATATATCTGTACCAGTTGATTTTATTTTGGTTGATGATTTTGCTTTTGTTGTTGGGGCAGATAATAATTTGTATGCGATAAGTACGTCAGACGGAAGTGTATATTGGAAAACAAAAGTTAAAAAGCAAGTTGCACCACAATATGATGGTAAATATATGGTTGTTGGTCGTGAAAAAATAAATTATATTGATGGTCAGAAAATATAAACAATAATAAAACCGCCGTATAGGCGGTTTTTTGTTTGTATATTTTTTTACCATGTCGGGGCGTGATCGCCTTCTTTGATAATTGGCTTTTCGTCTTCCCAAACAGATAAACCAGTTTTCAAATCTGTTAAAGTTAATTGTAAATAATATTCTACACGTGTGTCAGTAGAAGAAAACCATCCTGATTCTAGTTTTAAATTTCTTTGTAACATTTTACCAGATAATGACATGTTTGGTGCAATCAAGGTCCCTTTTTGTGCGATAGTTGATTGGTCGTATTCATCGTTGTTGCGTGTGTTGCGAACAAGATTAGATGTTGTATCTTCCCCAGAAAAATTCGTTGCAATTTGTGCAACACCTGATTTCAGCAAAGTTGTTCTGATTTTTTTGGTTAAAATATCTGTATCAAAACGTTGTGCCGTATCATTTACAATGTTACCAATTGCAATAACTGGTTTTTTATGTGACGCAAAAGCTTTGCTTTCCAACATCGATTTTGTCATGGTTTCTGCCGTAGACGTCCAATCACGGTATTCCAATTCCATAACATTTTGCATAGATGTAACTTCTTTTTCATTTTGTAAATCTACCACACGTGTACCAGAGCATGCGCATAGCATGATACACAATGTACAAGGTATTATTTTTTTCATTTTAGTTCTCCTTTTGTTATTTTAAATCTATTATCTTGGTGTCAATAATATTTGGTGTCATACGTACGTATATTAAATTATTTCCGTCCAATTTTATGTTATCAGTTGTGTTAATTTTATTCAAGTTTGATTTGGTCTTGTCAATTCTTGACACATATATATATTGCGGCAGGCTTGCCCATGTACGAACATCTGTGTTTGATGAAGATACCGTATAAATAGAAGATAATATACCCATTAGTGGTGCATTACGACTATTTGAATTATACATAGTTGCCTGTAATGTTGCTTTGGAAACTGCACTGGTGTAAGAACGCAAAATTTCATTTGTTCTGTATTCATTATATTCTGTCATAAACAT
>JAEEGL010235657.1_pt1 | contig 18640 bp, 23 predicted proteins | sample 9134231 | NCBI WGS metagenome assembly JAEEGL01 (sample SAMN16246548, study PRJNA631951) | gut metagenome | biome: gut microbiome; feature: rumen; material: fiber-attached | host: Bos | place: Iran: Karaj | collected 2018-10 | reverse complement strand
GCAGGCGCACAGTGTCAGCATCTCAACCATGTTTCAACACAGATTCCTTACGCTGTAACGGTTGCCGTTATTTCGTTCTTCGGCTACATCTTCGCAGGCTTCGTTCAGAGCTGGTATGTAGTTCTTCCCGTTATGGCAGTTATAACGGTAGGCACTCTGTTTGTAATCAAGTTTGCCACACGAGAGGCTAAGGCATAATTTGCAGTAAAAATTAAACAATAAATTATAAGGCAGGAATTTTATAATTCCTGCCTTGGTTTTTATATCTGTCAGTTGGTTGTGTTTTCTTTGGAGGCGGTTACTTCGCAAATTTCCTGTTATATGTCCGTTCGATTAAAAACTATTTTATATTTTTCTTAGCTGTATTTATTGAAGAAATAAGCAATTTTTTAATTTCAATGCAATCATTAAGAATTATATTATCATTATAAAATCCGCTTTCAATTAACAGTTCCAGCCAGTATTCGCTTTCGGAACATTCTTTAAGCGCAATCTGAAGCTTTGCAATAAAATCCGCTTTGCCGTGAGCATAAAACGCTTCTCTTATATTAGCGCCGATGCTTGTTCCCGAGCGAAGTAACTGATTAGTCAAAACGCTTTCCTTTTTCTCTTTTTTAACTGTATTGCAAACCGTAATTATTTCAAGAGCAAATTCTTTGGATTTGCTTATTAAAATACTGTCAGACAATTTTCTTCCTCGCTTTTCACTTATTCACTATTCACTGTTACTTATTACTTCCCAAAAATCGGCTTTGCTTTTTTAGTGAAGAGTGAATAGTGAAGAAGTAATAAGTAAAAATCGGCATTTCGCAAAAGCTCATGCCGATTTTTGGTGACCCGGACGAGAATCGAACTCGTGTTACCGCCGTGAAAGGGCGGTGTCTTAGCCGCTTGACCACCGGGCCTTATATTTGGTAGCGGCAGTCGGACTTGAACCAACGACCTTCCGGGTATGAACCGGACGCTCTAGCCAACTAAGCTATGCCGCCATGTTAAGCCGCCCGTGTTCGGACGGCTTTGCTATTATAATATATCAGACTTTTATTGTCAATACTTTTTTTGACGATTATTTGCCCTGAGTAATCATATAAGGCTGAATTGCGCCTGCAAGCTTCGGTACGGGCAATGTCTGAAGTATTACTTCGCCGGGTCCCGTAACTACCGTGTTGAAGAGTCCTTCGCCGCCGAGAACAATATTTTTAAGTCCCTTAACGGTCTGAATATCCATTGAGCAGGTTGAGCTCATAAGTACTACATGGCCTGTGTCAACAATAAGCTGCTGACCTGCAGCAAGCTCATACTTTACGGCTGCGCCGTCGATTTCAATGAAAGCCATGCCGTTGCCTGTAAGCTTCTGCATAATAAAGCCTTCGCCGCCGAAAAAGCCTGCGCCGAGTTTCTTCTGGAAGAATGTTGAAAGAGTAACGCCGCTTGTAGATGCAAGAAATGCGCTCTTCTGAGCAACATATTCCTTGCCGGGAGCTACTTCAAGAGCCATAATCTCACCGGGAAGGCTGCTTGCGAAAGCTATCATACCCTCGCCGCCCTGTGCGGTGTAATTGTTCTGGAAAAGGCTCTCTTTGGTCATCATTCTGCCGAGCATTTTGCCGATGCCGCCGTTTGAAGAGGTTTCCATTTTCATGTTGGAAGTCATCCAGCTCATACCGCCGCCTTCCGTAATCATTGTTTCATTTGCGTCAAGTGTGCAAACGAGTACCGGGAAATTTCCACCTTGAATTTCATACTTCATAGTTTTTTCCTCCTAAAACAAAGTATTATTTATATAACTTACCAAGGCTCTTGCAGAGCACTCGGGTAAATCCGGAAATTGCAAAGGCTCAATCATATTTTCAAGATAATGAGCGTCCGAATTGCGGAATATTTTCATATTTTTTAATATGTCATTTTTTTCGAGATAAGCGTTCAGATCCGCTTCGGGTGTGAATTCGACAGCCTTGAAGTCAAGCTCGGGATACAGAAATCCGAGAACGGAGAGAGCGCTGTAAGAGCTGCGGTCAAGGTGCGCAGGGAAGCAGGCTCCGTCATAATTCTTTATAAGAGCCGACAAATCGTCTATCGAAACAGACGAGGCAAGATGCAGAAGCTTGTTTTCGTAACCGAGTATTCCGTCAGCGGTATCCATTATCCGCTGCTCACCGTATATTTCAGGCTTGTTGGGGATGTCGGGCATAGTCGAGTGAATAAAATCCGAAAATTCCAGCGCCTTTTTTAATTCGGGGAAAAGGCAGACGCAGTGGATTTCCTCTGCCGTGCAAAGCTCCATGCCGGGCACGACCGTCAGCCCTATGCTTTCGCCGACTTTTACGGCGCTTTCGCAGTTAAGACACGAATTATGGTCGGTAAGGGCTATCATATCATAGCCCAGCAGCTTAGCCATATTTACAAGATTGTACGGAGTCATATCGTTGTCGCCGCAGGGCGAAAGACATGAATGCAAATGTAAATCAGCTGCAATTCTCATAAAAGCTTTCCCAATTCAACGCTCAGATTATATGCGTTTTCCTCTGACTGTAAAATATTTATGCCCTGCTGTGCCGCTCTCTGCTCTGCATCCTTATCAAGCGGAGCATTTTCGCAGAGGACTATGCAGGCGCAGTCCGAAAGCACCGCAACGGCGGCGCAGTTGATGTTGCCCATTACGGTAAACCAGCAGTCGCCCGACTGACAGCGGGACATAACCCAGCTTAAAAGGTCGCCGCAGTAGCCGCCCGTAACCTCTCTGTCAAGGTCGCCCTCAACAAGTATATTCAGCTTTAATTTTTCAGATAATTCTTTTACGGTCATATTTTAATCCTTTTTGCTTTCGTCATTATTATCATCAGCATGTCTGAAGGGCGCAGGAATGGGAATTGTATTTGTGCCGTGTGTGTTTTCACGGGTAAAGAATACGCAGTCCTCAATGGACGCCTTTTCCCTTACGATATCCTCGGCAAGGTCCCTGCACGAAGGAGCGCCGCAGGTTCCGCAGTCAAGACCGGGAAGCGCCTCGACAAGCTCTTTCATTTTAGCCATTCTTGTCATAGCCACCCTGACATCATCCGCAAGGCGCATAACCGAAACGGGTTCAAGCGGTTTCTGCCAGAGAAGAGCCTTCGGTATGCTCTGAGAGTCGAGGTGATTGCACGAAACAGGCATATACTTTCTGAGTCTGTGAATTCTTGCTTTTGCGACATAGGGATTTTCAACCGTTAAAGGACCGCCCACGCAGCCGCCCGGACAGGCGTTAAGCTCTATAAATTCAAGGTCGTTGAGCTTCTCATCCTCAAGCTCCTCGAGAATTTTAATAACATTTTCAATTCCGTCCGCTGCAAGATAGTGGTCTGCAAGAGCTCCCGCAGCTTCGCCGCCCGAGGAAGCCCAGCCGACGCCTATAACGCCCGACTGTTTAAGCGGCTCGGTGGAATCAAGATGCTCCATATGGTTTAACAGCGCAGGATAGATATCCTTAATGCTGAAAACGCCGTTTACATAGGATTTTATATTGCAGATAGGCGATTTTATTGCCGTGATTTTTGCCGTGCAGGGCGTAATGAAGAATACGCCTATATCGTCATTTAAAAGTCCCGTTTCCTTCTTTGCTTTTTCACGGGCAAGTCTTGCCGCCTCCTCCATGGGAGCGTTGATATTAAGCACATGGTCTATAAGATTGGGGAAACGCACTCTTATAAGCCTGACTACCGCAGGGCAGGCAGACGAAATGACCGGACGGGGACGGGATTCGTCCTGAAGCGCTGCTCTTGTAGCCTCGGAAATAAACTCCGCAGCCTGAGAAACCTCAAAGACATCGTCAAAGCCCATCTTTTTGAGTGCGGTAAGCACATAATCCGTGTCGTCAAGATTATTGAACTGCCCGTAAAGCGTAGGCGCAGGCAGAGCGATTTTGTATTTGAACTGATTTATCTCGTCAAACGGATATTTTTCGGCATACTTCGCATGGTGAGGGCATATTCTTATGCACTCGCCGCAGTCAATACATCGCTCTTTTATTATGTAAGCCTTGCCCCGTCTTACACGGATAGCTCCCGTAGGACAATGCTTGATACAATTCGTGCAGCCCTTGCATTTTTCTTCGTCAAGGCGCACAGAATGGAAAAAGCTAACCTGATTACTCATATATTACGCTCCGAAACAGAGTTATTCCTTTACATCAACTCTTAATTTAATAACAGTACCTACACCGACCTCGGATTCAATTACCATATCGTCGGTGTATTTTTTTATATTGGGAAGTCCCATACCTGCGCCGAAGCCAAGTGCTCTGACATTGTCGGGCGCAGTTGAATAGCCCTCTTTCATGGCAAGGGAAATGTCGGCAATTCCGGGACCGTGGTCGGTAAGCACCATGCAGATTTTGTCGGGGTCAACAGAAACATCAATTTCTCCGCCGCCTGCATGAATTACCATATTTATTTCAGCCTCGTACAGAGCAATTACAACATTTCTTATAACAGCAGGAGAAAATCCAAGCTTTTTTAAATTAGCCTTAACATCGCCGGAAGCCTCGCCCGCACGGGTAAAATCATCACCCGAAACTACATAGTGAAGCTCGAAAAGGCTCATATCTTTGCTCCCCCTCTTAAACCCTTTTCATAGAGCATACCGCAGGCGGTGAACATGGGATAACCTGTTGAAAGCAGAACAATTTCCCTGTCCTTTGCAAGCTCTATTATGCTCTCGTCGGGCTTTTTGCCTCTTACAAATACTATGCACTGCATATCCATCATTTCGGCTGTTCTTACAACCTGAGGATTTACGAGTCCCGAAAGCAGCACTGCCTGTTCTTTTACATATGCAAGCACATCGCTCATCATATCGCTTCCGCAGGCTGCATTAACCTCACGCCCGAGGAAATCTTCGCCGCAGATTATTTCAGCCTCAAGAACCGTTTTAATGTCATTTACTGTCATAATTTTTACCTCTTGAAAAGAATTATAAATGTATGCATTTATTATACAATAAAAAATTTTTTTATACAATACCCCATTTTGTTACAAAAAAACCGCACAAAAGGGGGTTGTTTGAACTATTAGTGAAAGGACTTTCACACTAAATACCAAGGAGATGTAAAAAATGAAAGACGGTTTAACCAAAAGAGAAAAGGAATTCTGCCGTTATTTTGCAACGCTGAGAAATTCAAGAGAAGCGGCTGCAAACGCAGGCTACGGGGTGCTTTCAAAGCTTGCGGGAGAAAGGCTTTTGACGAAAAAGGCGGTAACGGACGAAATTGAACGCATTACAAAGCAGCAGGAAAATCTGACGCTTGCAAAAGCAGGCTTCAAAAGACTTGCCTTCGGCTCAATAGCGGACGCCATCAGGCTTATTGACGGTGAAAGAGATAATCTTGACTCGCTCGATTTGTTTACGGTGTCGGACATAAAAATCGTCAAGGGCGGCGGTATGGAAATCAAGTTTTTTGACAGACAGAAGGCTCTTGAAAGCCTTGCAGCCATTGAAGAAATGTCATCACAGGAAGGTTCGCTGCCGCTTTACAGGGCGCTCGAAAGCTCTGCAAGAGCAATTTCGCAGGAATGCGGAGATGAAAATGATGAGAGCTGACAGTTTCAGAAGTTTTTCAAAAAAGCAGCTTACCCTGCTCAGCTGGTGGTGTAAGAACAGTCCTTTTAATTCCCGTGACGCAATTATCTGTGACGGTGCGGTCAGAAGCGGCAAAACGGTTTGTATGTGTATTTCCTTTATATTATGGGCTTTTTACGAATTCAACGAAAGCTCATTTGCCGTTTGCGGTAAGACGATTACCTCGGTAAAAAGGAATATTGCCGTTCCCCTTCTGCCCTTACTTCGGGAATTGGGCTTTTGCTGCAAGGAATATCACTCAAAAAATATGATTGAGATTTCAAAGGACGGCAGGCTCAACCGCTTTTATCTTTTCGGAGGCAGGGACGAATCCTCTGCGGCTCTGATTCAGGGTATGACGCTGTCGGGACTTATGCTCGACGAGGTAGCTCTTATGCCCCGTTCCTTCTGCGAGCAGGCAATAGCCCGTTGCTCGGTTGAAGGTTCAAAGCTGTGGTTCAACTGCAATCCCGAAAACCCGTCACACTGGTTCTACAGAGAGTGGATAAAAAAGAAGGACGAAAAAAACTGCTTTTATCTGCACTTCACAATGAAAGACAATCCTTCGCTTTCGCCCGAAATAATAAGACGCTACGAAAGTCTTTATTCGGGTGCGTTCTACAAGCGTTTTGTGGAAGGAAAATGGGTTGCCGCAGACGGACTTGTATATCCGTTCTTCAACGACAGCTTCATATATGAAGCGCCGGAAAACTGCAGTGAATATTTCGTTTCGTGTGACTACGGAACAGTCAACCCGACCTCTATGGGACTGTGGGGACTGTGCGACGGCATCTGGTACAGAGTTGACGAATTCTACCACGATTCACGCCGTAAAGGCTTTCAGATGACAGATGAAGAATATTACCGTTCACTCGCCTCTTTAATCGGTCAGAAAAGAGTCGGCGGCGTTATTGTCGATCCTTCGGCAGCTTCGTTTATTGAATGTATCAGAAGGCACGGGCAGTTCAATGTCATAAAAGCGAATAATGATGTCATTTCGGGAATACGCAAGACCTCCGATGCGTTGAAATCGGGAAAAATCAGGCTGTGCAAGGGCTGTGCCGATATTTTACGGGAAATTTATCTTTACCGCTGGGATGAGTCCGCACGGCATGACGCTCCCGTAAAGGAAAACGATCACGCAATGGATGATATGAGATATTTTACGGCTACTGTATTAAACGATTCCGAGGAAAGCTTTTTTGCAGTAAGCCTTTCAAGAGAGAGGAGGTTTTAATCTGGCAATTATTAAACGAAAGCCGAAAAATGAAGAAAGCTCTTTAAAGGCGGTCCCGCTGCTTGCAGGCGACGGGACAAGAAAAACGCACCCTTTTTCAAGCCTTGAAAGCTATATTCCCTTTTCGGCATATGAATTCAGACTTTACCGTACATTAAGGGAAGCGGTGCCCGTAATTGACGCAGCAATATACAAAACGGTAAGGCTCACGGGCGGATTTCACGCTGTGTCTCAAAGCGAAGCGGCTCAGGCTGTACTCGACGAATTTCAGAAAAATATCTGCTCGGATTCCGGCTCGGTATCGCTGCAAAGCTTTATTGACGCATATTTTGAGCAGCTTTTAACTTACGGCACGGCAATAGCCGAAATGCTTACGGACGCCGACGGCAGAGTTGCATATCTTTACAATGCGCCGCTTGAAAATCTGTCCTTAAAACGCAATCCCGACGACTTCCGCAAAATTCTCGTCTGCAAAAACGGAACGCTCGGAGAAACGGTGTTCAGAAATCAGGAAAGGCTGATATTTTCAACGCTCAATGCCTCTGCGGGCGAGCTTATGGGAAATTCAATTTTAAAAGGCTTGCCTTTTGTAAGCAAAATACTGCTTAAAATATTCCACGCCGTAGGCGAAAACTGGGACAGAGTCGGTAATGTAAGATTTGCCGTTACCTATAAGCCCAATGATGACGGCGCTTCAAAGGCTTATGCCAGGGAAAGAGCCATGCAGATTGCAGAGGAATGGGGAGCTGCCATGAAAAGCAGCGAGGTAAGGGATTTTATCGCAGTCGGAGATGTCGATATCAAGGTTATCGGCGCAGACAATCAAGTGCTTGACAGCGAAGTCCCCGTAAGGCAGCTGCTTGAACAGATTGTCGCAAAGCTTTCGCTGCCGCCGTTTATGCTCGGTCTTTCATGGTCAACAACCGAAAGAATGTCGCAGCAACAGGCTGACGCACTTACAACCGAGCTTGAACATTACAGGCGCATACTCACTCCCGTAATTGCAAAAATCTGCAAAACGCATCTTAAAGCATACGGCTTTACGGGCGATATTGAGGTAGTCTGGGACGATATTATGCTCAAGGACACGCTTGATGACGCAAATGCCCGTTATCTCAATGCGCAGGCGGATGCGCTCATTTTACAGAATTCACAAAAAGGAGGCAGAAATGAATAAAAGCTATGATGTGAGCGTCAGCGCTCACGAAAACAGATTAAGTGAAGAAGATCTGGCTCTTATCAACAAATACTCACAGAAGGAGCTTACGGCGGACGAGCTTTTTACCTTTTCGGTAATACTCTGCGACAATGAAATCGACAGGGATTTTGAACGCTTTACCGTTGACGCTCTAAAAAAACTTGCAAAGCTTTTTGTCGGAAAAACCGCAATTAAAAACCACTCCATGAGCAGCGAGGACCAGAGCGCAAGAACATACAAAACCGAGGTTGTCACGGACAACGAAAAGCTCAATTCTCTCGGCGAGCCTTACACATATTTAAAGGCTTACTGCTATATGCCGAGAATAAGCAAAAACGAGGACCTTATTGCCGAAATTCAGTCCGGCATCAAAAAAGAGGTCAGTGTTGGCTGCTCGGTTAAAAAATGCATATGCTCCGTCTGCGGCAGGGATTCCCGTAAAACACCCTGCGCTCACAGAAGGGGCAAAAGCTATGACGGCAAGCTCTGCTATTACGAATTGAGCGAGCCGGACGACGCTTACGAGTGGTCATTTGTAGCCGTACCCGCACAGAAAAACGCAGGAGTTACAAAAAGCTTTCGTAATAACAAGGAGGTAAGTATGAACGAGCTTATCGAAACAATCAAATCAATTCCCGACAGTCTGACGCTTGACAGGGCGCAGACAAAGGAGCTTGCCGATTTCATCTGTCAGCTTGAAGAAAAGGCGGCAGACGGCGAGCAATACCGCAGTCAGCTTGAAAGCGACACCGTAAAGCAGTTTGCCTTTGCGTTTGAAAAGCTGTCTGACACATATACAAGAAACATCTGCAAAACGCTTTCCACCGAGGATTTGAAGCAGCTCAATCTCGCCTTGCATGACAGCAGGGAAAAAGTTGCAATTCCTCAGCTTGCCGCCGAGGCAGAGAAAAGCGATAAGGACAATTCACAGTTCAGATTTTAATTAAGAAAGGAAAATGAATAATGGCAATTTTTGAAAACATTAAACTTGACAAAGGACTTTATACCACAGGCAAGGGCTTTACGGCTGAGCTTGAGAGCGTTGACCCTTCCGAAAATTACAAAGGCACATCTCTCGAAGGTCTTGACGCCTTTGAAAGGCAGCTCAAGAGATTCAACATCAAATTAAGCGGCGCAGGCAGCGACACTATTGAAAAATTCTTCCAGACCTCAGACTGTGCGGCGCTCTTCCCCGAGTATGTCGCAAGAGCCGTAAGAAAGGGCAAGGAGGAAGCTGACCTGCTCGATTTAATCGTAGCGACAAGAACAAATATCAACGGTCTTGACTACCGCACAATCACATCTGCTCCCGCAGCGGCGGAAAAGGTTATTCCCGTAGTTGAGGAGGGCGCACTCATACCCGAGGCAAATGTTACGGTACAGTCAAATCTTGTGTCGCTTAAAAAGAGAGGCAAGATGCTTGTTGCTTCATACGAGGCAATCCGTTTTCAGCGACTTGACCTGTTTACCGTTATGCTCAAACAGATAGGCGCATATATTGCGAGAACTCAGTTGAGCGACGCCGTAAGCGTTATAGTTGAGGGCGACGGCAACGACAATCCTGCCGAGGAGGTTGATGTTGCAACCGCAGGCACAATCACATATGCCGACCTTGTATCCTTCTGGAACGGCTTTGACCCGTATGAGCTCAATACTATTGTCGCATCTCCCGATGTTGCGGCTAAAATCCTCAATCTTCCCGAAATGAAGGACGCTTTTGCAGGTCTTAATTTCCATTCGACAGGCAAGATTGTTACTCCGTTGGGCGCAAAGCTCCTCAAAAGCAACGCAGTAACCGCAGGCACTCTTTTAGGTCTTGACAAGGGTTGCGCTGTTGAAATGGTACAGGCAGGCGGAATTCTCACAGAGTATGACAAGCTCATTGACCGTCAGCTTGAAAGAGCCGCAATTACCGAAATAGCAGGCTTTGCAAAGATATTCAAAGACGCTTCAAAGGTGCTTTCTGTATAACGGAGGCGATTATATGACACAGGTCATTCAGGTTGTCGGAGCAGTCAGACAGCTTCTTGGCAGCAGCGAAAACGAATGTTTTGATATTGTGCCCTATGTGAAAGCGGCATGCGGGGAAATTCACGCCCGTCTTAAAGACGAAAGCTTTGAAAATGACGCCAGAGTGATAAATGCCTGCGTATATCTCAGCTATTACAGAATAACGCTCAACAGCGTACTTTCCGGCGAATGTGCGCAGAGCTTCAAGGCGGGCGACATCACGGTTTCGCAGACTCCGGCGCTCTCGGTTGAAAATGCCGCAAGGCTCCGTGACGAAGCGCTTATTTCCGCCGCTCCCCTGCTCACCGACACGGATTTTATGTTCAGGCAGGTGTAATATGAAGGAAGAAACAGTAAAAGCATATATTGAAAAATTCGGCAGAAGCGTTTACATCAGCGACGCAGACTGGCGTTCAAAAACCTTTCGGGCTTTCATTCAGCCCTTGCGGTACAAAAACAAAATGTATCTCGGAGGCACTTTCAACGAGCTGGGTCATTACAGCGAGGGCTATTACCTCTATTTAGGTCCGCCCGACGAGAATTTTGAATACCTCTCAAACCGTGCGCTGCTTCATACCGCTGACGGCAGCAGTTATAAAATCGAACGCTTTGAAAGAATTTACATAAAGGAAAAGCCCATTTATATGTGGGCGGTTATAAAAAAGAGGGAGTGATAATTTGACAGTTATTGAACAGCTTGTACAGACAACGGTTGACTATCTTGAAAACGAGCAGACGCTTGCAACCGAAACGGTTGTTGCCGCTTATGATGACGATATCCATCCGATTCCGACAACAAACTGCATTGTTTCGGTGGGTATGCCGTCAATTTCCTTCAGCGAAAAGCTCAAGGTTACAGGTGATGACGGATATATTTCCGAAACAAACGACAGAAGCTGGACAGCCAAGCTCATGGTTAAGATTTTTGTTCCTTATGAGGACGGCTGCTCCGCAGGCTTTGAGGTTGCCGACAAAATTTACACAAGTCTTTTCTACGGCAGATACCCCCATACGGTACTTAAAGCCGAGATTAAGGACGCAGATTACGACAGAACTACCGAAGCGCTTGTGATTGAAAGCAGCTTCACCGTTTCGGGTACGGTCAGCAGTTAGTTTTACCTGAAGATTAGTCTTAAAGCATAATTTTTCTCCAAAAGCGCCGCATGCGAAAGTGTGCGGCGTAATTCTTATTGAATTATTCCGGATTTGTGGTAATATACTTAATATATATATCAACGGGAGTGATAATATGTTCAGGGAAATAAACATAAGAGAATTAAACGAAAGCGCAGTAAAACTTTTCGACTCGGACTGGGCGCTGCTTACGGCAGGCAACACAAAAGAATATAACACAATGACTGTTTCATGGGGCGCTCTCGGCGAGCTCTGGGGCGAGGATGTTGCCATAGTCTTTGTAAGACCGAGCAGATACACCTATGAATTTATAGAAAAAGAGGACAGCTTTACTCTGAGCTTTTTCGGCGGAAATTACAAAAAGGAGCTCGGATTCTGCGGCACAAAATCAGGCAGGGATTATGACAAGGCAAAGGAAACGGGGCTTATTCCCTTTGATGTGAACGGCAGCGTTGCTTTTGAGCAGGCGCAGATTATTCTCAAAATGAAAAAAATCGCATTTTACGACATAGACAAAGCAGGATTTCTCGACAGCGGCATTGATGCAAATTACAACGGCTCGGATTATCACAGAGTCTATATCGGCAGGATTGAAAAGACGCTTAAAAGGGCGTAAAAACGGCAAAAATAAAAAAAATCAAAAAAAATAAAAAAAATACTTGCATTTTGTATTTTGTTGTGATATACTCTATCACGCACTTGAGAGATGAGTCGCAAGACAAGGTTTCTCAGAAGTCGGTGTTTATTACAATGAGGGTCCACCCGTTCCCATCCCGAACACGGTAGTTAAGCTCATTAGTGCCGAAAATACTTGGCTGGAAGCGGCCCGGGAAAATAGGTCGGCGCCGACACAAACAAAGTAACCTCCCAACAGGGAGGTTATTTTTATGTAAATAGTTACTGTAGGGGCGACCTCTGATTCGGAATGCGAAATGCGAAATGCGGAATTCGGAATTGTTTTGGGAAGCTTCGCTTGAGAATATTTTAATTATTATTGCATACATATCTTATTGTGTGTAGGGCGGCTTGCCCTCAAGCCGCCGCCAAGCTATGCGGTAAACTAACGGCGGGGTGTGGGCACCCCGCCCTACAACCAAGTTTCAATGTAGGGGCGATTCACGAATCGCCCGTCAATGTCTGATGTAATTCAAGCGGGCTAGCCATGCTCGCCCCTACGGGTAATACAACATCTCTACAAACTCAAATTTTCATATATCTTCATTTCCTATACATTTATATAATAAAACAATTTGAAAATTTTTCTTGACTTATATTATACTATATGATATAGTATTCGTACCTCTGAAAGAGGGTTTTATTTTTGTGCTCACTTTTTGGAGGTAGGCAAAAGGCGAAAATCGCTAATAAATGGAGGTGCCGACATGAGAGTAAAGGTTACATTGGCTTGCACAGAGTGCAAACAGCGCAACTACAACACAATGAAAAACAAAAAGAACACTCCCGACAGGTTAGAGATGAACAAGTACTGCAGATTCTGCAAGAAACACACTCTCCACAGGGAAACAAAGTAAGCGGAGGTAACAATAATGGCTGACGAAATTAAAAAGGATTCCGCCCCTGATTCCGCTGAAAACAAATCCGAAAAGAAAGCCGAAAAAAAGGCAGACAAAACCGCTGCTCCCAAGAAAAAGGAAGGCAACGTATTCGCAAGAGCCTGGAAGGCTATTAAAAAGTTCTTCAAGGATGTAAGAGGCGAATGTAAAAAGGTCGTTTGGCCCGACGCCAAAACAGTTCTTAAAAGCACGGGTATTGTTCTTCTGTGCGTAGCAGTTCTCGGCGTTATCATCTGGCTTATCGACACAGGCCTTTCGGAGATTGTAAAGCTTCTTGTCAATGCTGCCAAGAATGCTTCCGAAAGCAGCAACGCTGAAACAACTACTGAAGCTGCTGCGGCAGTTGCAGGTATGATTCACGGCTTTTTTGGCTTTTAATTAAGGAGGATAGCTTATGGCAGAGTTCTCCAGATGGTATGTTGTTCACACCTATTCCGGTTATGAAAACAAGGTAGCGGCAAATCTTGAAACGGTTGTTGAAAACCGTAAAATGCAGGATTATGTGCTTGATATTCAGGTTCCTACCGAAATCGTTACCGAAATAAAAGAGGACGGCTCCAAAAAAGAGGTCGAGAGAAAGCTCTTCCCCGGTTATGTAATCGTTAAACTTGCAGTTTTCGAGGACGAGGAAACAGGCGATCTTGAAATGACCGACGACACTTGGTATATTATCCGCAACATCAGAGGCGTTACGGGCTTTGTAGGTCCCGAGGGCAAACCGGTTCCCCTTACGGAGGCTGAGGTTGCAGCCTTAGGCGTTGAAAAGCGTGTTGTTGAGGTTAATTACGAAAAGGGCGACATGGTTACCATTATCGACGGCGCATTTGACGGCATTATCGGTGTGGTTGACGAGGTCGACACAGACAACAATATGGTCAGAGTTATTATTTCAATGCTCGGCAGGGAAACACCCATTGAGCTTGAGCTTGACCAGGTTGAAAAACAGTAAATTTTGGTATTAAGCGTATTTACGCTTTTTATAGCGAGCTTGCTCGCTGTGGGAGGGGTAAGTCAAGCCACTTGCTCCGCCACTACCACGAATTATGGAGGTATTAAAATGGCTCAGAAAGTTATAGGCTTTATTAAGCTTCAGATTCCTGCAGGCAAGGCAACACCTGCACCGCCCGTTGGACCGGCGCTCGGTCAGCACGGCGTTAACATTATGGCATTCACAAAGGAATTCAACGAGCGCACAAAGAATGACATGGGACTTATCATTCCCGTTGTTATCACTGTTTACGCAGACCACTCATTCACCTTTATAACCAAGACTCCCCCTGCAGCAGTTCTTATCAAAAAGGCTTGCGGCATCGAGAAGGCTTCGGGCGAACCGAACAAAAACAAGGTTGCAAAGATTACGAGTGAGCAGATTAAGAAAATCGCAGAGCAGAAGATGCCTGACCTTAACGCAGCTACTATCGAAACAGCTATGAGCATGATCGCCGGTACAGCTCGTTCAATGGGCATCACTGTAGAAGATTGATGCTCCTTCGTGGGAGGAAAAATCCGATTAACCACTTAATGGGAGGAAATTAAATTATGAAACACGGTAAAAAATATAACGAGAGCTTAAAGCTTATTGAAAAGTCAAAGCTCTATGAAACAGCAGAGGCTTTTGAAATCGCAGTAAAAAGCTCAACAGCTAAATTTGACGAAACAGTAGAAGCTCATATCCGTCTCGGCGTTGACTCACGTCACGCAGACCAGCAGGTCAGAGGCGCAGTTGTTCTTCCTAACGGAACAGGTAAGAACGTAAGAGTTGCAGTTTTCGCTAAGGGCGACGCTGCAGACGCCGCAAAAGAAGCAGGCGCAGAAATCGTTGGCGCTGAGGACCTTATGGCTGAAATTCAGGGCGGTATGATGGACTTTGATGTTTGTATCGCAGCACCCGACATGATGGGTATTGTCGGCCGTTTAGGTAAGGTTTTAGGCCCGAGAGGTCTTATGCCCTCACCCAAGGCAGGTACGGTTACACCCGACGTTGCCAAGGCTGTTACAGAGGCTAAGGCAGGTAAGATTGAGTACCGTCTTGACAAGACCAACATCATCCACTGCCCCATCGGCAAGGTTTCATTCGGCGCAGAGAAGCTCGCGGAGAACTTTGACACGCTTATGGACGCTGTTGTTAAGGCAAGACCCGCTGCACTCAAAGGTCAGTACATCAAGTCCTGCGTTGTTGCTACAACAATGGGCCCCGGCGTTAAAATCAATTCAAACAAATATACTGTTTAATTATTATGCTTGACAAACCCGTCAGGGTATGTTAATATAATATCCGCTTGCCGAAGACAGTAGGTGCATTTTGCGTAAAGATTACGGTCTGCCTACCGAGGAAAAGGAACTTATTTATTTAAAGTTTTCAGACCTTTTCTGTCTTTGCAGAGAAGGTCTTTTTCATCTCATAAAGCAAGCGTAACATTTTAACAGGAGGTGAATTCGTTTGCCAAGTGAGAAGGTTTTAGAAATCAAAAAGCAGCAGGTTGCAGATCTTAAAGACAGATTTGACAAAGCTTGCGCAGGTGTAATCGTTGATTACAAGGGTATTTCCGTTGCTGACGACACCAAGCTCCGTAAAGAGCTCCGTGAAGCAGGCGTTAAGTACACAGTAACCAAGAATACACTTATCCATCTTGCTATCGACGGCACAGACCTTGCAGGTCTTGACGGTGTTCTTGAAGGAACAACCGCTATTGCCACAAGTGATGATGACTATGTCGCAGCAGCAAGAATTTTAGGTAAATTTGCAGATGCAAACAAGAACTTCAGCTTAAAGGGCGGCTTCATTGATAATGAAGTTATCGACCTTGCCAAGCTCCAGAGCCTTGCAAAGCTTCCCTCAAGAGAAGTATTGCTCGCTACTGTTTGCAACGCCTTCCAGGCTCCTATCGCAGCTTTTGCCCGTGCAATTCAGGCTGTAGTTGATAAGAGCGGCGAGGAGGTTCCTGCAGCAGCAGAAGCTCCCGCAGAGGAAAAAGCAGAAGAAACCGCAGCACCCGCAGAGGATGCAGCACCCGCAGCTGAGGCTCCCGCAGAGGAAGCAGCAGCACCTGCAGAAGAGGCAGCTCCCGCAGAGGAAGCAGCACCCGCAGAAGAGGCTCCCGCAGAGGAGGCTCCCGCAGCAGAGGAAACTCCTGCTGAATAATTACTAATTTTAAAATTTATTGGAGGAAAATAAAATGGCATCAGAAAAGATTGCAGCAATGATCGAAGAGATCAAAGCACTCAGCGTTCTTGAGCTTTCAGAGCTCGTACACGCAGTTGAAGAAGAATTCGGCGTTTCAGCCGCAGCAGCAGTAGCAGTAGCAGCACCCGCAGACGGCGGCGCAACAGCACCAGGCGAAGAGAAGACAGAGTTTGACGTTGAACTTACAGAAGTTGGCGCAGAGAAGATTAAGGTTATCAAGGCAGTTCGTGAGATCACAGGTCTCGGTCTTGCTGAGGCTAAGGCTCTCGTTGACGGCGCTCCCAAGGTAATCAAGGAGCAGGCTTCTAAGGATGACGCTGACGCTGCAAAGGCTAAGCTCGAAGAAGTTGGCGCAAAGGTTACTCTTAAGTAATTTAAGCACAGCTGAAAAATCCAAAAGAATGAGCAGACTTAATTTTAAGTCTGCTCTTTTTTTATTAAAAAAATCAGGCAGTCAATGACTGCCTGAATAATCAATTACAGATTATTTTCTGTTGTTCTTATGGAAACCGCCGTTTCTTCTGCCGCCCTCTCTTTTCTGGGGACGGTCATTGAGATCGTTTTCGGGAGTCAAGCCCTCAACCTCTATGAGAGCCTCACGGCGTGAAAGATTAAGTCTGCCCTGCTCGTCAACGGGAAGCACCTTAACGATAATCTCGTCGCCGACATTTACGCAATCCTCAACCTTTTCGGTACGCTTAACATCAAGGTGGCTGATGTGTACCATACCCTCAACGCCGGGTACTATTTCAACGAATGCGCCGAAGCTCATAAGACGGGTAACGATGCCCTTGTAGATAGCTCCTACTTCGGGGCCGTTTGCAATTGTTTCAACTATGAACTTCGCCTTCTGGCAGTTATCGGTATCAAGACCGCAAACAAATACCTGTCCCTCGTCCGAAATGTCAATTTTGCATTCACATTCAGCCTGAATCTTCTGAATAACCTTGCCCTGCTTACCGATAACATCACCGATCTTGTCGGGATCAATCTTAGTTGTAAGCATCTTGGGAGCCCACTTTGAAAGCTCTTTTCTCGGCTCGGAAATTACGGGAAGCATAATCTCGTCAAGTATATAATCTCTTGCCTTGTGTGTCTTTGCAAAGGCTTCTTTGATGATTTCGGGTGTAAGACCGTGAACCTTTAAGTCCATCTGAATTGCGGTAATGCCCTTCTTTGTACCTGCAACCTTGAAGTCCATATCGCCGTAGAAATCTTCAAGTCCCTGAATGTCAACCATAGTCATAAAGTCGCCGTAAACGCCTTCGTCACCGGTGATAAGTCCGCAGGAAATACCTGCAACGGGAGCCTTAATCGGAACGCCTGCAGCCATAAGAGCAAGTGTTGAACCGCAGATTGAACCCTGTGAGGTTGAGCCGTTTGAAGAAAGAACTTCGGACACAACTCTGATTGTGTAGGGGAATTCCTCAATGCTCGGAATTACGGGAACAAGTGCCTTTTCAGCGAGTGCGCCGTGGCCGATTTCTCTTCTGCCGGGGCCTCTTGAGGGCTTTGTTTCGCCTACTGAATATGACGGGAAGTTGTAATGGTGAATATATCTCTTTTCCTTCTGCTCATCAAGTCCGTCAAGCTGCTGAGCGTCGCCTATTGTGCCGAGTGTTGCAACCGAAAGAACCTGAGTCTGACCTCTTGTGAACATACCTGAACCGTGAGCACGGGCAAGCAGGTCAACCTCTGCGTTAAGAGGACGGATATCGTCAATTCCTCTGCCGTCAACTCTCTTGTGCTCGTCCTTGAGCCATGAGCGTACAACATGCTTCTGAACAAGATACATAATCTCGTCAAGCTTTGCAGTGTTCTCCTCGAACTGCTCGTCATATTTCTCGTGAACCGCCTGATAGATGGGAAGAAGTCTGTCGTCACGGACATTTTTGTCGTCTGTGTCAAGAGCCTTCTTGACATCTTCAATGCAGAAATCCTCAATTTCCTTGAAGATTACGGGATCGGGGTCTGAAGATTCATAAGCGAATTTCGGCTTGCCTACCTCGTCAACTATGCCCTGAATGAATTTAACAATTTTCTTGTTTTCCTCATGAGCTGCCATAATGCAGTCAAACATAAGGTCGTCGGGGATTTCGTTACCGCCGGCTTCGATCATGGCAACAAGGTCTGCTGTTGAAGCAACGGTCAAATTCAAATCGGTCTTTGCTCTCTGCTCAAGAGTGGGGTTAATAACGATTTCACCGTCAACAAGACCTACATTAACGCCTGAAATGGGACCGTCCCACGGAATGTCTGAAATTGCAATAGCTGCCGAAACGCCTATCATAGATGCGATTTCGGGGCTGCAGTCGGGGTCAACAGACATAACTGTTGCAACAACTGTGCAGTCGTTTCTCAAATCCTTGGGGAACAACGGGCGGATAGGTCTGTCAATGCAGCGTGAAGTGAGGATAGCCTTTTCACTTGCCTTGCCCTCTCTGCGCTGGAATGAGCCGGGGATTCTGCCGACCGAATACATTTTCTCTTCATAATCAACTGAAAGCGGGAAGAAATCCACACCCTCTCTGGGAGTAGCGGATGCTGTTACTGTGCAAAGTACATTGGTGTCGCCGTAACGAACCATAACAGCAGCATTTGCAAGTCCTGCCATCTTACCTGTTTCAATAGACAGCTTTCTGCCTGCAAGTTCGGTTTCCCAAACCTTGAAATTTTTGAAAAACATAGTTTTTACCTCTTTTCTTTTT
>JAEEGL014678990.1_pt1 | contig 18641 bp, 13 predicted proteins | sample 9134231 | NCBI WGS metagenome assembly JAEEGL01 (sample SAMN16246548, study PRJNA631951) | gut metagenome | biome: gut microbiome; feature: rumen; material: fiber-attached | host: Bos | place: Iran: Karaj | collected 2018-10 | reverse complement strand
TTCTGTCTACTCCCGGATTAAATTTAGCCAGACCGCACGCGATCACCGGACCCGTTCTGAAACGGGCATTATCTTCGGATTCTTTCTTCAATGTTTCAAGCAGGTGAATTCGATTCTCATAATCATCGCCTGACAAGATCACTACAAACTCATCCCCGCCAACTCTGTAAACAGAACTTTCTCCGAATTTATCGCATATCATACGACACGCTTCCTGTATGACTTCATCTCCGAAGGAGTGACCTCTTGTATCATTTATCCTCTTCAGATCATTAATATCACACATGATAACACCGAACACTACTTCAGTGTCATCACTGTTTATCATTTTATCAATTTCCTTAACATTCTCTTTAAATGCATTTTTATTCTTGATCCCGGTTAATTCATCAAGTCTCGCCATACGTTCTGCCGACTGCAGGATCTGTGCCTGTTCTTCCCTGTCCCTGAACTCTGACTCAATATTTTTTATACATCCCAATATGTGCTTCTTATCATCACACATAACACTGAAATGACAGACATGTATTATTTCTCCGTTTAATACAAATCTGAATACGATCAGACTCGAATTGTTTTCCGACAGTTTTTTCAGAAGCTTATTTTTTTCTATAAGCTTTAATACATAATCCAGATCAGCCGGATGTACTGTTCTTTTCGCCTGTTCAGTTAAAAACGAAAAGAAATCACTTCCCTGTTTCGGAAGATTTAATTCGGATAACATCTCTGAATGGAAAAACTCAATAAAATTGTCTGATTCCACATCCACGTAATACATGCTGTCGAATTGCTTTGCCAGAGTATTTGCAACTTGGTCAAATGCCAATTGATCTATATTCATAATCAAGCCCTCCTGCCATGTATCAAATTTTCGCTTCTAACCTGATTACAATATAGCATATATTTTTCTGCCATAACAGCAAAACTCGTTTACTGCAGAAATTTTTCCGGAAGAGTAACGTTAAAATCCTTTGCCAGCTTTCTGAAATCATCAGGCATGATAGTCTGCAGCTTTGACGGTCTCATGGACATGACCTTTACCAGTATCTCAGCTGCCTTTTCTATCGTATGCATAAGTCCGAAGGTGAGATCAAAGTCCTCTCCCGTTGCAAACATTCCGTGATGTGCCCACACAGCTGCATCATACTTTTCCATCAATCTTTCGGTAGCAGCAGCGATCTCCCTGCCTCCAGGAACCATCCACTCTACTACACCTATTCCATCAGGAAAAACCACAGGGCATTCCGTTGCCATTTCCCAGAGCTCTCTGGTAAACACCTCATCCTTAAGCGGAAGTACAAAAGTAAGTGCGATAACATTTGTCGTATGAGCATGGTAAACCACCCTGTAACGCCCATCCGTCACTCTCTTCTTGGTCTGATGATTCATAAGATGTGTAGGCAGCTCCGATGTCGGTCTTCCACCGTTAATGAGTCCCCATACTATTCTATATTTTTCGCCCTTATCATCAAGCTCTATTATGCAGGTCGTATCCGCCGGATCTATCTTCACATTTCTGAAGTACTTCCCGGAGCCCGTAACCATAAAGTATTCTCCTGCCAGCTCGGGAACCTCCGCTCCGATCTCCTGCCATTCTCCCGGTGAAAAGTCTTCTCTTACAGCCTCTGCCTCTTCATTCTTAAGTCTGTATGACAGGTTTCCTCCGTTTCTCTCATGCCAGCCCATTTTCCAGCCATCATCTGCTGTTTTTATAAAACCCTTAAAAAAATCCGCTTCTTCTATATGCATTTTAAAATCCTTTCGTCACTTGATCAGCTTCTCTTTGATAAAACCTTTTCTTCATAAGCCTTTACAGCTTCATACCATTCCGTATCTGTGCCCGCTCCGCATCGTCTGCAGTATTCATCCCAAACATCTCCCATCGGATATGTTTTCAGCTCTTCCTGAAGGATCATAAGCTCAGTCATACGGTTTTCTTCCTGCAGCTTTCTTTCCTGTTCGTGAGGAATCAGCAGTGCAGCCAGCAAAGCCTTCTCAACATTTCGGTAGCCTATCACCCATGCAGCGACACGATTTATGCTTGCATCAAAATAATCCAGTGCGATATTTATCCTGTTGATCCCGTCGCAGCGAACTATTTCCTTTGCCAGCTCCTTTGTTTCATCATCAAGAAGTACAACATGATCCGAATCCCATCTGACAGGTCTTGTGATATGAAGTGCTATCTCATCATAGAAGCACATGAGTGCGGATATCTTATCCGATACAACCTCAGTCGGATGATAATGTCCGTTATCCATAAGAGGGATCACTCCGTCATGTGTTGCGGCAAAGCTGAGTGTGAATTCCGAGCTTCCCGCTGTATAGGATTCGTAACCTATACCGAATACCTTCGATTCCACACAGACCTTTACCAGACTCTTGTCGTAAGGCTGTTCCAGGATTTTTTCAAGAGAATCCTTGTATCTCATTCTCGGTCCGAGTCTGTCACCCGGTATATCCTTATATCCGTCCGGAATCCAGATATTCATAACACAGACCTTACCTGTTTCCCTTGCTAAATATTCACTTATCCTGAGGCACGCTCTTCCATGCTCTATCCAGAAATTTCTTACATTCTCATCAGGACTTGTAAGTGTAAGTCCATCCTTTACCATCTCATGCGAAAAAAATGTAGGATTAAAATCTATTCCCATGCCTCTCTCTACGGCATACCTCACCCATTTTGAAAAATGTTCGGGCTTTATACTGTCTCTGTCAGCATGTTCCCCTTCATCAAATATCGCATAGCTTGCATGAAGATTTATCTTCTTTGTTCCGGGCATCAGTTTCAGAGCCTCATCCATATCACTCATCAGCTCTTCATAGCTTCTTGCTCTTCCGGGGTAATTTCCGGTAGTCTGAATTCCTCCTGTCAGAGGACCTGTCCGGTCAAAGCCCATGACATCATCTCCCTGCCAGCAATGAACAGATATACTGATATTTTTTAATGTATCTATAGCCTTTTCAGTGTCTATTCCGTACCTTCCGTACATATTCTTTGCTTCTTCATATCTCGTACTCATAACTTACCCCTTATACCTCTTTTATCTCCGTATTTATTCTTGCATCATTTATATTCTTAAAACTTCCATCACTGATCATCTGAACGAAAATATTTCCCACCGCTGTTGCTTCGGCAGGCCCTGCATGTACCCTTTTTTCCGTATATTCCTCTATCAGCCTGTTAAGATAAACTGCCTTTGAGCCCCCGCCTACGATATGTATCGTCTCATAGCATCTGCCGGTCAGCTCCTCAAGTTCCATGATTGCTTTTTTGTAATATGCAGCAAGACTTCTGTAAATCAGTGAGGCATATGCGCCGATGTCGGTCGGAACCGGACATCCGCTTTCTCTGCACGCACTATCTATCTCATCTCTCATTGATTTCGGTGACAGGAACCTGTTGTCGTTTACATCAATCACCTTATGTAATTCAGCAGCTTCCTTCTTCGAATCATATTCCTCAGCCATATCCGCTATGCTTCCGTAATCGCAAGGATCTCCGAACTCATGACGTATGGACTGTATCATCCACATACCCATTATGTTTTTCAGGAATCTGTATCTTTTCTCCACACCACCTTCATTGGTAAAATTGAGGAGTCTTGCCTCTGCAGAACAATCCGGCGCCATTCTTTCCGTTCCCAGCAGCGACCAGGTTCCGGAGCTTATAAAGACTGTTTCTTTATCAGTCGGAAGTGCCGCTACAGCTGATGCGGTATCGTGAGACGCAACCTTTACAAATCTTGTATTAAAGCCCACATAATCCGCATATTCTTTTTTCAGCCCGCCTATATCGGTTCCCGGCTTAACAATTTCCGAAAAAAGACTCCTTTTAAAGCCTATCTCATCTATTATCTCTGAGTCCCATGTCCCGTCATGTGCATTAACCAGTCCTGTGGTTGTTGCATTGGTATATTCCGTGGATATCACTCCTGTCAGCATATATGCCAGATAATCAGGAATAAGCAGCATAGTTTTTGCTGCTTCGTATGCTTTTGGTCTGCTGAAGGTATCCTCAAACAGCTGATAAACCGTATTGAAGGTCTGCTTCTGTATACCCGTATGCTTATACAGCTCCTCGGCATCCATGATTGCCTCCAGCTTTTTATCACATTTATCAGTTCTGTGATCTCTGTAAGCAAATACCTTATCTAACGGTTTTCCCTTTTCATCGAACAGTACATAGTCAACTCCCCAGGTATCTATTCCCATTGAATAAGGTATTTTACCTGTCTCGCCACACTTCTTCATGCCACACAGGATTTCTTCCATGAGTCTGTCTATATTCCACACATAGGAGCCATCCACCTCATCCATATGATTCTCGAATCGGTATATCTCCTCCATATACAACCTCTTACCCTCAAGGTGAGCAAGTATATGCCTTCCTCCCGAAGCGCCAATATCTATGGCCAGATAGTATTTTTTCATAATGTGATTCCTCTTTTGAATATTGCCATATCATGATATCCTGCCTTTTCGGAGCAGGCTCTTTTACCGGATGCACATTCTATGATTCTTCGGAACAGGTCGTCTGCTGTTTCATCTCTGTCGCTTCCGTTCAGGATCTTTCCCGCATCAAAATCGATCCAGTTTTTCTTTTTTCCTGCCAGGTTTGAATTGGATGATATTTTCATTGTCGGAACCGGTGCCGCAAAAGGTGTACCTCTGCCCGTAGAAAAAAGGATCAGCTGTGAATGTGCTGCCGCTAAAGCCGTCGCTGCCACCGGATCGTTTCCCGGCGCATATAAAAGGCTGAGTCCTTTCTCACTGACTTTTTCACCATAATCAAGTATTCCCCTTACCGGTGAGCTTCCCGACTTCTGCGTACAGCCCAGAGACTTATCCTCCAAAGTCGATATTCCTCCCTCTTTATTTCCCGGGGATGGATTCTCGTAGATTGTCTGACCGTTTCCTATGAAATAGCTCTTAAATCTGTTTATCATATTTACCAGACGGTTAAACACCTGTTCGTTTTCACATCTTTTCATCAGCAGGGTTTCCGCACCGAACATTTCCGGAACCTCAGTCATAATGCAGCTTCCGCCGGAATATATGATCCTGTCTGCAACACTTCCGAGAAGCGGATTTGCGGTAATTCCCGATAATCCGTCGGAGCCGCCGCATTTTAGCCCTATTATCAGCTGTTCTATTCCGATATCCTGACGTATATCATGGGATGCAGCGTCGATCAACTCCTTCAGATACGCCTCACCCGCTTCAATCTCATCTTCAACATCCTGACATACAAGAAATCTCACTCTCGACTCGTCATAGCTTCCCATTTTACTTTTTACGGCTTCTATTCCGGAATTCTCGCAGCCCAGACCCAGCACCAATACTCCTGCCGCATTTGGATGCGTTGCAAGATCTGCCAGTATCCTCTCTGTCGTATCCTTATCTTCGCCCGTCTGAGAACATCCGTAAGGATGCTTAAAGGCTATTACTTCTTCAACATTTCCCGATACAGCTGCTCTGTATTCATTTCCCAGCTGAGCCAGTCTTCCTGCCACATCATTAACACATGCAACTGTCGGTATGATCCATATTTCGTTTCTGATTCCGGCTTCTCCGTTAAGTCTTAAATATCCCTTGAAGCTGTGGGGAAGCTTTGAGATGTCAATATTTCCACTCCATTCATCCATCTGCGGCTCGTATGTATAATTCATGATACTGCCCAGTCCTGTTACTATATTGTCCGTATGTACCTTGGAGCCCACACAGATATCACTTGATGCATAGCCGATCACACAGCCGTATTTGATGACCGGCTGTCCCGGTTTTATTTCTTCAAGTGCAACCTTATGTCCCTGTGAAATGTCCTGCCTCGCCTTTATGCTGTCAAATCCCTGAATATCTATTTCCTCATCTTTGGAAACATTTGTCAGCAGAACAGCCACATTATCCTTATCATTAATCCTCAGTGCCTTCATACGTTTTCTGATCCACCTCACACATATTTACATCCGCCATCGCGTCAACAGGATCACGTATAATCCTCTTAACAAGCTCCGCAACTTTCTCTTCAAGTCCATTAATGCCCAGAAGATTCATTCCCCAAAGCTCATCTTTTGAAAGGATCTTATGCACGTATTCTTCCGGTTCAAGCTCTGCCGCATTCCTGAAAATATCCGTCACGGACTTTTCATCTCTTATCTCGTATCTGACATCATATCCGTATATATTTACCGTTCCTCTGTATATTCCATCCTCATCGGTTTTCCCCCTGTAATATACAAGCAGTGCTGCCAGAGAAAATGTGAGTCTGATCGGCAGCCCTCCGTAAATATCTATATAATCCAGCATGGTTCCGAGACATCTGGTTTTCCACTTTGAAACCGAATTCAGCGCAATTGCCGAAATCTCATGTCTGATATAAGGATTACCGAATCTCTCAAGTACAGAATCGGCAAATTCCTTTAAGCTGCTTTCATCCATCTCTATAGTCGGTATAACCTCTTCATACAGAAGGCTCTTTGTAAATGCCTTTATCACCTTATCCGACATTGCTTCGATCACTGTCTTACAGCCCATAAGATAAGCTGCAAGCGCGAATGATGTATGTGCGCCGTTCAGAATTCTTACCTTTCGCTTTTTATACGGTTTAATGTTGTCCGTATATATTACCGGGAGTCCAGCTTTATCCAGTGGAAGTTCTTCGCTTATATCCTTTTCCGATTCTATGACCCATAATCCGAATAACTCTCCCACTACTATAAGCTCATCTCTGTATCCCCATTCCTCACACAGTATTTCCGCTTCATCGGAAGGATAGCCTGAAATTATGCGGTCAACCAGTGTCGAACAGAATATACATGCTTCATCCAGCCATCTGTCAAAGCCCTCACCCAGTCCCCATTTATGTGACAGCTTTTTGATGCAATCCTTTAATACCGCACCGTTATCATCGATCAGCTCGACCGGAAGAATGATCACTCCGGCATTTTTGTCTCCATCAAAGGCCTTGTACCTGTAGTATAAAAACTTCGCAAGCTTGCCGGGAAAGCTTGCAGGAGGTTCACTACAAAAACTATCTTTTTCATCAAACACTATCCCGGCTTCAGTTGTATTTGATACTATAAACCTTAAATCTTTGTCCTTTGTCAGCTTCATAAAATCCGAATAATCTTCATAGCATGAATATGCGGCCGACACACATTTTATTATCCTATCCCTGATCTGATCCTTATCTCGAAGCGATGTTGTATAATAGCAGTCCTGCTCACGAAACGCTTCTGCTAAAGCCCCCTTTCTGGGCTTTACGATTATTATCTCCGCATTCATTAATCCTTTCTCTACGGCGGAATCTATCATCTCATCCACAAACCCTCTCAGAAAGTTTCCCTCTCCGAATTGAAGTATCTTAATTCCCGCTCCGGCAGCTCTTTTCCTGTCCGGAAACATATATTTAATCTTTTTCATTGCACTTTCTTCTCCCTTTTGCGCAAAAATGTAACCGCTTACATTTTTGATTCTACATCCTATTTCTTTATAAGTCAACGATTTGTAAAATTATTTCTCTTGTATATTTCAAATAAATAAGTTAAAATCGTGTAAACGGTTACATCAAATATGAAGGGGGCAAAAAATGAAGAAGGATTCCAAGATAAATATTTATGACATCTCTAAACTGGCAGGCGTATCAACTGCAACTGTATCCCGTGTACTTAACGGGTTTGACAACGTTAAGCCCGCCACCAGAGACAAGGTTCTTGCTATAATGGCCAGTCAGGGCTATACACCTAATGCTTTTGCAAGAGGACTGGGTCTGAACAGCATGAAATCCATCGGAATCATGTGTGCCGACTCTTCTGATATGTATCTGGCAAAAGCCGTATATTTTATTGAAAGAGAACTCAGAGAAAACGGTTATCACTGTCTTCTGACCTGTACAGGCTATAACAGAGACAGTCAGCGTGAAGCTATGACATCACTTATGTCTCAACATGTTGACTGTATAATTCTGGTCGGTTCCACATTCATCGACAAGGATAACAGAAAAAATAAATATATTTACGATGCCTCTGATTCTGTTCCTATCATGATCCTTAACGGTTCCCTGGAACATAGCGGCATATATTCCGTTCTTTGCGATGACTTCACCTCAACCCAAAATGCTACTCTCGAACTGATAGACAGCGGACACAATGATATCCTCTATCTTTTCAATTCATATTCATACTCTGCCGAAAGAAAATCGCTCGGTTACAGAAATGCATTCCAGCTAAGAGACATTCCTCTTGATAAGCGTTATCTGCAATACTTCGATGGTTCATCTCATGATATCGAAGGAGTTTGCAGCTTTATTAAAACGCTTCATGATAAGGGTCTGCATTTCAACGCAGTTCTTGCCTCCGATGATTTTCTTGCAGTCGGCGCATTAAAATACGCAATCCGTAACGGTATAAGTATTCCGGACCAATTATCCGTTATAGGTTATAACAATTCACTGCTCACCAACTGCTGTGAGCCCGAGTTATCTTCCATCGATAACCATTTGGAGCTGCTATGCCAGAATCTTGTCAGAGTCTGTATGGGAACTCTTTCGGGTGAATCTATGCCTCAGCAGACAGTCTTCTGCGGTGAACTTGTACACAAAAATACAACTATTACACCAGGAGGAAACACCTAATAATGAAAGCTTTTATGGATAAAGACTTCATTTTAAACACCGATACTGCGTCAACTTTATTTCATAAATATGCTGAAAACGCACCGATTGTCGATTATCATTGTCACATCAGTCCAAAAGAGATCGCAGAAAATAAGCATTACAAAAATATCACCGAGCTTTGGCTTGGCGGCGATCATTACAAATGGCGTCTGATGCGATCCTGCGGTGTTGATGAATACTTCATCACCGGAGATGCCGATGATAAAACGAAATTTCTCAAGTGGGCCGATTGTCTCTCGACGGCCATCGGTAATCCGCTCTATCACTGGAGTCATCTTGAACTCCGCAGATATTTTAATTTTTACAAAACATTAAACAAGAATACCGCCGAGGAGGCTTGGGAAATTTGTAATGAAATATTGAACCGGCCTGATATGGGAACACGCGATATAATAAAAAAGTCAAATGTATCCCTGATATGTACAACCGACGATCCGATCGACTCGCTTGAATATCATGATATGATCAAAGCCGATGAAAGCTTTGATGTTATCGTTCTTCCCGCATGGCGACCGGACAAAGCAATGAATATTGAAAAGGACAGCTTCTGTGATTATATTTCGGAGCTGTCACGTGTCAGCAATAAGGAAATAAAAACATTTTCGGATCTGATGGATGCGCTGAGGATCAGAATGGACTTTTTCGAAGCTCACGGCTGCTGCATTTCGGATCATGCTCTTGAATATGTAATGTATGCTCCGGCAGATCAGACTGAGCTTGAGAATATATTCTCGGCACGTATGAACGGTAATTCCGTGACAAAGACTGAAGAGCTGAAATATAAATATGCATTTCTTCAGCGTCTGGCCGAAGAATACACATCCAGAAACTGGACCATGCAGCTTCATTACGGCTGTAAGCGTGATAACAACCTCAGTTTTTTTGAAAAGCTCGGTCCCGATACAGGCTTCGACTGTATAAGTAACTATGCACCATCCGATCAGCTTGCGGATTTCTTCCGCGCTCTCGAGCAAAAAAACAGTATACCGAAGACCATCATTTACAGCTTAAATCCTTCGGATAATGCCGCAATAGGTACAATCCTCGGCTGCTTCCAGGATTCAAGTGCGGTAGGAAAACTTCAGCAGGGAAGCGCATGGTGGTTTAACGATCACATTTCCGGAATGCGAGACCAACTAAGTTCTCTCGCTGCTCTCGGAAATCTATCGGGCTTCGTAGGAATGCTTACCGATTCCAGATCCTTCTTATCTTATACAAGACACGAATACTTCAGACGCATACTCTGCAACATGTTCGGAGATCTTGTGGAAAAGGGTGAATTCCCTGAAGATTATGAAATCCTCGGGGATCTGGTAAAGAGGATCAGCTACAACAATGCTGTAAAATACTTCAACTTTCCGTTAACAGCCATATAATTTTATAACTGCATAATATAACGAAGAAAGGGGGATGTACCTGTAAAAAAGTACATCCCCTTTCAAGGATATAAATGAGGTTATCAATTTTATAATTCAACCACTCTGGTGATATTTCCCTGAAGATCGGTAATAATTCTCAGATCGGCTTTAGTTTCGAATATATCTTTTCCGTCTATCTGACCTCGTGAACCTACACGTGAATTCTCTATACGGTAAGAATGCTCTCCAATCTTCTGCTCATATACACTTTCAGTATCGGTTGTACAGCCCCAGAACAGCTGATCCTTTTCTCTATGAACTCCGTAAATTCTTGAAATATACTCCAGAACTGAAAGTATTGCCGGTCCGTAGCTGTCTATCTCACCCTCCAGTGAAACTCTGGATATCTCACCTGTAAACGGGTCAAACTGCTGCGTAAATATGCATTCGTTCTCAAGTGCCTGTAACAGGCTTCTGCCTATCTTCGGAATCAGCTTTTCATATCCGTAATTCTCCAAGGCTCTTATGGCTCTCTGAAATGTAAGTGCTTCGCACTGTCCACTCCAGTTGTTGGTTGAAATATTTCTGAACGCCGAATCATTCACCGCAACCGAAGGAAGCGGCATTCTTGTCCAGAACTCGTTTGGATTAAGCAGATGCATATTAACAAAGGCATCCGCCATATGTTGATCTATACTGTGCCAGTACATTGCTCTGAGCGTATTATGGTACAATATCGGAATTTCCAAATGATTCTTATCTCTGTCAATGCAGGTTCCTTTTTCCTCATTCCATAGATAATCCGCGATTTTTCCGCTTACCTGAGCAGTTTTGTCTTTCCAGCCTTCGGCTAATTCATGTTTACCGAGAATGCGGCTTATTTCCTCAAGAGTTTCTCTGCAGGAATAGGAATAGCTCATAACATCTATCGAAGCCATAGGCACTATCCTGCAGCCCTCAGGCGGATATTCCTCCGACCATGCATCCGGAGCATCCATATATCTGACGGCATGATCCTCACCTGTGTCATATTTACACCAGGATTCAAGACATCCGTCTCCGTCACTGTCTCTTACTCTCCAAAGGTATTCATCAAAGCGCTCCAGTACGGCATACAGCTGTTCCAGGTATTCCTTTCCGGGCTCCGCCAGATAATACATATTCAGAGCCGGCTGAGGAAAACAGAAGCCCTGAAATTTATTATATTCCGGTATTACTTTTCCGTTCTCCAGTTTAATGGATCCCGGCAGTCTTCCGTCGTCTCTGATATGGTCCATGAACATGAGCTGGTTATTGAGACCTATATCCAAGTTTCTCTTGGCATACATTTCACCGCCCATAGGCTGAGTCTCCAGCCAGATTTTTTCATAACCGCCTCCTTCAACCAGAACCTTCCTTCCGTTGAAGTCCTTAATATTAAGCAGACATTTTTTCTCCGCTTCATCATAGAGACGCTTTAATGTTGTATCTACTGTTTCAAATACTACCCCTGTCTCTTTATTCACACTCTTTCCCCTCAATACTCCAATAGTCATACTCAGCTACAGCCTTCTTCTCCAGCATATCGTGAACATACATACCGAAATGAGCACCTGTAAATCCCCTGCAGTACTCATCGGACAGTATTCTCGTATATCCCTTTTCCTCTATCGTTATCCATTCACCCTTCAGTGAATAGCTGAAGCTGATATTTATACCATCTGTATCAATCTTAAGCTTTATTTCCCCTTCTTCCACAGCAATAGGCGGGATCATATCCGTAATGATTCCTTTATCGCTTTTTAACAGCACCAGAACCCTCTCTCCCTCCTCGCTACGGGTCACGCCCCATATATAGAAGTTCAGATTATCATAAAGATATGTAATTCCTGCCAGCTGCTGATAGCTCTCAGGTTCAAACATCATACTTGTTTCGGCACTGCAGCTGCAGTACTCCTGTCTTGTGGCAAGCAGTGATACTCTGTTAAGAGAATTAAGCGATTCATCTCCCCTCAGTAAAAGCTTTCCTCTCTTAGAATCTATGCTTGCAAATTCTTTATAGTCACGGCGAAGTGATGAATACATTACGCCGATATTTTCGTCTTTAAAGTCATCTCTGAAGGAGGTGACACTGATCTGCGGTATTCCCGATGCATCTAACGGTCCCTCTGTTTCCGCAGTTCCGTAACGGCTGCCGTTTTTCAGTCTTATCCAACCGTCATTATCAAACTCAACTGCCTGAACAGCAGTTTCACGTCCCAGTATGCTTCCAATCTCATCATTTACCGGTCTTGAACAAAGATGTACCATAAACCATTCATGACCGGGTGTCTCAACCAGATCCGCATGACCGCATTTCTTAAGAATTCCTTCTTTATCGGAAGTAAGTATCGGATTATCAGGGCAGCCTATATACGGGCCGTAAACACTCTGGGCTCTTGCAAGAGTTTCACAGTGATCATAGCCTGTACCTCCCTCTGCAGTCAGAAGATAATACCATCTGCCTATATGATAAATGTGCGGCCCCTCGAGGCATCCTATTCCCGAACCCTTATAAACATCAACTCTGTCACCGCAGGGCTTCATCGTTTCCGGATTCAGTTCCTGAACCGTAATGCCCTTAAAGCCGTTGATCATATTTACAAGATACTTCTTTCCGTCCGAATCGTGAAACAGTGACGGGTCAAACCCTATACTGTTAAGATATACAGGGTCTGACCATTCACCATATAAATCATCTGTCCATACAACATAATTATTGGTATTGTAAAATCTTCCCTTCTTGGTCTTAACATCCGTATAGACCAGGAAAAATCTATCACCGTCATAACTTAAACACGGTGCCCATACTCCGCCCGATGGCGGATCTCCTATCAGATCCAGCTGACTCTGCCTTCTTAGCGGTGACCTGATCTGTGTCCAGTTTTTCAAATCCTCGGATTCAAATAACCTGACACCCGGCCACCACTCGAAGGTAGATGTAGCTATATAATATCTGCCATTTGCTCTTATTATACTTGGATCAGGGCAAAAGCCCTTTAGAATAGGATTTTTTATCATAGTATGATTCCTTTGGAAAATCAGATTTTAAGTCCGCTGGATCCAATACCTTCAACAAGAAGCTTATTAAACTTCATGAAAATGAACATTACCGGCAGAAGTGAGAGCGTTGACATCGCAAACATTGCTCCGTAATCTGTCTTTGATGCCGCATCTGCGAACATCTTTATGGCAAGTGATGCCGTATAGGATTCCGGCTTGCTCAGATAAAGCAGCGGTCCCATATAATCATCCCATTTCCAGTAAAACTGTATGATGACCGTTGTAACTATCGAAGGCTTAAGCAGCGGTAATATTATATTAACATATATTGCATATCTGCTACACCCATCTATTGTAGCTGCTTCATCCAGCTCCCTCGGGATGCCCTTCATAAACTGCATCATCTGGAATATGAAGAATGCCTGTCCGCAAAAATACGGGAGTATCAGTGGTACATAGCTGTTTGCAAGTCCCAGCTTATACCAGATAAGGAAGGATGGTATCATGATAACCTGACCCGGAAGCATCATCGTAGCAAGCATACAGGTAAACCAGAATTTTCTTCCTCTGAATTTGATCCTGGCAAATGCATAAGCTACCAAAGATGAGCTTATAACCGTTCCGAATGTTGCCACACTTGTTATTACAAATGAATTCAGGAAAAATCTTCCGAATGAAATACCGCTGAAGCCCTTCCAGCCTGTAATATAATTACTAAATTTAAAATTCTTAGGTATAAGACTGAGTGAACCTCGAAGTATCTCCGAATTATCCTTAAACGAACCGGAAATCATCCATAATACCGGATAGATCATTATTATTCCCAGAGTTATAACCAAAACATGATACAGGATATTTTTTACGGTTCTTTTAGCATTTCTGCTATGCATTATTCGTCACCTCCTTCGCTGAATACCCAGAACTTAGAAGTCTTGAATATAATAAGAGTTATAATACTCATTATCACAAGCATGAACCAGCTCATAGCACAGGCATAGCCCATATGATTGTACTTGAATGCCTGATTATATACATTAAGCGCATACATGAGCGTTCCGTTGTTCGGTCCTCCGGCAGTAATGATAAATGCCTGGGTAAATGACATGAAAGCCTGAATAGTCTGCATTACAAGGTTATATAAGATTATAGGAGAAAGACATGGTATCGTAATGCTCTTAAACATCTGCCATCCGCCGGCTCCGTCAATCTCTGCTGCTTCATAGTAGTTTCTCGGGATTTCCTTTAAGCCGGCTGCAAATATGATCATCGAAGAACCAAACTGCCATACCGTCATAAGGATAAGCGGATACAGCGCAAGCTTCTGATCACCGAACCAGTTTATCGTTTTAAGTCCCATATTGGCCATAACCGCGTTTATAAGACCCTTTCTTGCAAAGAGCTGTTTCCATACAAGAGATACGGCCACACTACCGCCTATAAGTGAAGGCAGGTAATAAACCGATCTGTAGGTCGGCACTATCCTGCTTCTCTTCGTAAGCAGTATAGCAACCAGAAGCGCAAAGGCCAGCTTCAGAGGTACGGAAATTAATACATATTTCATTGTGATCACAAGTGATTTAAGAAATACCTCATCATGAAACAACTGTTTAAAATTGTCAGCACCTACTATAACCGCAGTTTTACTTCCCATCGAATAGTCTGTAAATGCATAGTAGAATGATGTAATGATCGGAATCAATGAAAAGCATATGAAACCGAATATAAAAGGAAAAGCAAAAATCGTTCCTGCTACATGTTTATTGTTGGTAATTTTGGAAAATGTGGATGTTCGTCCTGCCTTTTTTGACATTGTAACCATCCCTCCTTGTTTCGTTTACATTTATTACTCAAATAATTTTTTCGCATCTTCATAGGTCTTATCAGCTGCCTCTGATGCGGTAATATCTCCTGCAACAACCTGCTGGATATAATTTCTGTAATTATCGACAACCTCATCCTGTCCTGCAGGGCTGAGAACGTTGATCTTCTCAGGAGTTTCAAAGGTTCCGACAAGCTTTACATAGTCATACATTATCTTCTGACCGTCTGATGCTTCAGCCTCAAGAGCCTCGCGAACAGAATCATTTATAGGAATTCCTCTTTCACCCTTAAGAACGTTATTGCATTCTGTGCTGTTCTGGAACCAGCTGATGAACTTAGCTGCCTCTTCCTTATACTGACTGTCCTTTGAAATGCAGAGCATCTGAGATGACTGAATAACGGATCCTGCAGGGCCGTCGGCTTTAACTCTAGGTACAGGTGCAAGTGCAAGTGTACGTCCTTCTTCTGCACAGATATCATAGATTGTAGGGAACTGATTTACAGCAACCCATGTCATAGCTGCTTCTCCTGTAACAAGGAAATCATTCTCGATATTTGTGATTTCCATTTCGGCACCTGCATCCGGTGATGCTCCCGAGTTGATAAGATTTGCTCTCATCTCAATATATGGAGTAAGCATCTGCGGATCATCAAAGCCCATTCCGTCAAGATTCAGATTGAAGAAACCGTAATCTCCCGGCTTTGAACCCTGCTGTCCGATATATGTGGAACATCCTGCTATAAACTCACTTGATGTGAAACCGGATGATCCGAAATTACCTGTCTTTTCATGGATCTTAATTGCCGCATCCTCAAATTCTTCCCATGTCCAGTTATCTGTCGGAAGCGGAACGCCTGCTTCTTTAAACATATCTACATCGTATGCGATACCGTATGTATTTAATCCGTTTGAAAGACCTATCTGATTTCCTTCGAAATCCTGTGTAATCTTAAGATATGCATCGGAGATTCCCGATGTATCAACGATGCCGCTGTCGATATAGTCATTCATATACTCTATCTTATCGATATATTCAGGGAAGTTGCCTCCCAGCTGGAATATATCCCATACCTGATCTGATGCTACAAGAGTTTTAAGCTTTGTAAAATAACTGTCGAAATCATAGAACTCATACTCGATATTGACATTCGGATTTTCCTTCTCATACATTTCGATTACTTCAACAGTAATATCATGTCTTGTCTGTGAACCCCACCATGCCATTCTGAGTGTTATCTGATCATCAGTACTCTCTGCTTCGGTAGCCGCCTCTGTCTCTGCCTGAGTTGCGGCAGTCTCTTCCTGAGTTGCTGCGGTTTCCGTACTTCCTGCAGGTGTCTCACCTGATCCGCAGGCTGTAATGCCAAGAACCATAGCTCCTGCTAATACAGCTGCTATCTTTTTTCTCATAGCTGACTTTTTTCTCATAGTAATATTACCCCTTTCAATATATATAGTTTCCATGAGCGTTAGTCATGACAACCTCCGGACCATATTTCAGATTATCACCGCTAACAAGGTGATTATATTATGTAAGCGCTTACAATAATACAAAAAAATTAGTTATATTTTTAGGTTTTTACTGTTTTTTTGTGTTTTTTGTGATAAAATCATGTAAAATGTACCAAAAAACATATTTTTCAAAAGGAGTTTATGTAGTTAATGATGAAAATCGGCGGTTCTCATAACGGTGTATTTATCGATCAACAGATTCGTATTCCTTCCTTCATGATGAAGTACGATCATTCTCATAATTATTGTGAAATCTTCTATCTGAAAAGAGGCTCCTGCGTTTATAAGGTTAACAAAAAAAAATATCACCTTTCGGAAGGTGATCTGTTTATCGTAAAGGCCGGAGACCCACATTCTACCTGTTATGAAGGAAATACTGAAAGCGAAAGACTTGTGATCGCATGCGATCCGGGCAGTCTTCATGAGGAGTTTCTGAGCGCCCATCCCGATATTCAAAAAACTCTGAATACCTCCGGAAAGATCGTAATAAGCAGCTCTGTCCGAAGCAGACTCGAAAATCTGTTTGAAGAAATGCTCACCGAGAACAATCTTCCTGATGAATACTCGGCTGACCTGCTGACTGTTCTTGTTATGAAATTCCTTATGATAATTCAGCGCAGCGGTATCTTCGTTTATGAACAGATGAATTCCTCGGATGAGATCAGCGCAGTGATCGAGCAGTCCATAAATTACATAGCACTCAATTACTCCATGCCGCTCACACTCGATAAGCTCTCTCATATGTTCAATCTGTGCCCGTCGTATTTTTCAAAAAAATTTAAGCAGGAAACAGGTATGACCTTTAAAGAATATTTGAATCATATCCGTTTATATCAGGCCTCTCAGATGCTGCTTACAACTGATGATTCTATTACTAAAATATCCTTAAACTGTGGATTTAACAGCAGCAATTACTTCAAGGACTGCTTCCATAAAAGTTATCATATATCACCGAGGGAATACAGAAATCAACATAAATAGCATTTGACGAATTAAGATTTCGATGTTAATATTTTTTCACACAGACTTGGAACCGGACCGCCCTGTTTGTGAATCATACCCTGTTTAGGAGACTTATTATGATTTATAATGTACTGGATTTCGGTGCAGTCGGCGACGGTCTGCATAACGATTCCACAAGCATTCAGGCGGCAATTGATGCATGTTGTGATGCTGGCGGCGGTCGTGTTGTTCTATCTAAGGATCACATTTTCAGATCAGGAACCATCATCCTAAAATCCAACGTTGATTTTCATATAGAAGAAGGGGCTACTCTTCTTGCCAGTGACTATATCAAGGATTTTGGTATTTTTTCCGATGACTCGGATTTTTCTCAAAAGATTAAAGTACCCACATACGAAAACTGTGAATATATAGGGCGTCCTTCCCTGTTCTTTCTGTACGCAAAGGACGGATCGAACATAACCGTATCCGGCAAGGGAACCATAGACGGCAACGAAGAGATTTTCTACGGTGAGATCACGAAATGGCATATCGACGGAAGTTTTTATCCCAGAGTCCCTCTTATGTTTTTTGAAAACATCGACGGACTGACCATAAAGGATGTTACCTTATGCAAAAGCGCATTTTGGACAGTCCATCCTATCGGATGTTCCAATGTTACGGTTTCGGATATTGTAATAAACAATAATCTAAGACTTGCAAACTGTGACGGCATCGATCCCGATCACTGTAAAAATGTCAGAATATCCAATTGTCGGATCACTTCGGCTGATGACTGTATCGTTTTCAAAAACACTCATTACGGAATGGCCTACGGTCCATGCGAAAACATTATCGTCGAGGGCTGTACTCTCATATCCACCAGTGCGGCAATTAAGTTCGGCACCGAAAGTGAAGATGCTTTCAGAAACATCACTGTCAAAAACTGCCGTATAGAAAAAAGCAATCGCGGAATCTCGCTGCAGCTCAGAGATAACGGAAGCATTGAAAACATTCATTTTGAAAATATTTCAATCGAATGCCGTCTGTTTTCACAGGAACATTGGTGGGGCGACGGGGAACCTATAGCAATTACCGCTGTAAAAAGAAATAAAGATACTGCAGTCGGTTATGCCAGAGATATATCCTTTGATAACATTTCATGCGAATGCGAAAACGGCATTCTGGTATACGGTGACTCATCGATAAATATCGACGGGATCTCATTTAACAATCTGAAAATGCACATAAAAAACAAAACAAATGAACGAAGATATACCAAAGACCTTCGCCCATGCGATGAAAC
>JAEEGL014981228.1_pt1 | contig 18642 bp, 17 predicted proteins | sample 9134231 | NCBI WGS metagenome assembly JAEEGL01 (sample SAMN16246548, study PRJNA631951) | gut metagenome | biome: gut microbiome; feature: rumen; material: fiber-attached | host: Bos | place: Iran: Karaj | collected 2018-10 | reverse complement strand
GGTTTTCTTCTCTTCTCAGTAGAACGTGGCGATCTCCTGTTCCGGAGCCTCGGTCTTCTCCCAGGAGAGGACCTGGAGTACCGGACCTCGTCTTCCATAGACGGAGTGGGCCCGGATGCTGATCTTCGCTGTGAGGATGATCCAGGTCTTCGGAACGGGCTTCTCCTGTCCGGAGAGCCTCGCCACGAGCCCCGCGAACTGCATATCCTGGATGCAGCAGGTCATGACGTTCCGTCCGAAGATGAACTCCCCTGTGGAAAGCCCGCGCTTCTGGGCGACGAGGCCCTTCACGCGCACTGTCTTCCCGTCGTACCGGTCCATGCCCTCCGCCATATCCCGGTACCACAGGGCATAGGCGTCATCCCCCACCTCGACGACGGGAGCTTCGATGTCGAAAGGCAGAGGATCCTGGATATCGTCGTACTCCACGGAGCCGTCCGGGGCCTCGTAGGCGATGTCGGTGCGGCGGCTGAAGGTACGGACCAGCTGGTGATAGGGCATTCGGTCCGCGCCGGCCGGAAAGCGGTTGAAGACGACGAGCTCGCAGCTCGCCAGCTTGTCGCCCACGAGATTCCGCATGTTCTGGTTGTAGGTGAGGATCGTGTTCGCGTCGGCGAAGAAAAACTCCTGGGCCACCAGCCAGCTGCTCGGCATGTTGGAATAGAAGTCGTTGAGGAGCCACATGCCGTTGTACTCCACCACCACCCGGGAGCACTTATACTTCCGGCGCAGCTGTTCCAGGTGTTCCGGCGTCAGTTCCGACGGATCTTCTATGTTCTCAAAGTAGACGCACTTGTGCGGATAGGTGGAGGGGTCGTACTCCTCTTCCCCTTCCTCGCATACCAGCATCAGAGTGTTCTCGCCGTTGTTGAACCGTGTGTCCTCCATGGTCTCCTGGATGAACTTGGTCTTCCCCGACTCCAGAAACCCGGTAAAGAGATATACTGGGATCTCGCCTGCCATGTTCCGCTCCTTATACGCCGAAGAGGGTCTTGAGGCCCGCCTCGTCCAGCTTTGAACCGATGACGCAGAGCCGTCCCGTCACCGCCGCGGGGCCGCGGCGCACGTTCTTTTCCTCGGGCACGTAGTCGAAGTGGATCCACGTGCCGTCCGCACAGGCGAGGACGCCTTTGCACCGGAGGATCGCGCCGTATCGGCCGTCGTCCAGTGCGTCCAGCGCCGCGCGCAGATCCGCCTCGGAGAAGGCCTTCGCCGTCTCCACGCCCCAGCTCTGGAACACCTCGTCGGCGTCGTGACCGTGGTGATGATGATGGTGATGATGCTCATGTCCCTCATCGTCGTGGTGATGATGGTGATGTCCGTGCTCTTCCTCGTCGTCGTCGTCATCGTCATCATCGTCATGATGATGGTGATGCCCGTGCTCCTCCTCATCGTCATCGTCGTCATCGTCGTGGTGGTGATGATGGTGATGCTCGTGCTCCTCGCCGTCCTCATCATCGTGATGGTGGTGGTGATGGCACTCGCACTCTGGATCGTCACACTCGTCGTCGTCCTCCTCCGCGGCCAGGGCGGCGAGCTTCTCCACTGCGGCCTGGAGTGTATCCCGGCGTTCCATGGCCTCCAGGATCTGGATGCCGCTGATCTGATCCCACGGGGTAGTGACGATCACGGCGCCCGGGTTGCAGCCGCGGATGAGCTCGATGGCCTCATGGAGCTTCTCCGGCGAGATGTCTCCGGTGCGGCTGAGGACGATGCAACTGGCGTGCTCCAGCTGGTTGGAGTAGAACTCGCCGAAGTTCTTGAGGTACATGCGGCACTTCTTGGCGTCCGCCACCACGGTGAGGCCGTTCACCTGGATATCGTCCCGGCCGCAGCCCTCCACGGCGGCGACCACGTCGGAGAGCTTTCCCACGCCGGAGGGCTCGATGAGGATACGCTCGGGGGCGTACCGGTCCATGACCATCCCCAAGGACTCCTTGAAGTCGCCGGAGAGGCTGCAGCAGATGCAGCCGGAATTCATTTCCGTGACCTGGATGTCGGCCTCCTGCAGGAAGGCACCGTCCACGCCCACGTCTCCGAATTCGTTCTCCACGAGGACGAGCTTCTCACCGGTGTATGCCTCAGCGATGAGTTTCTTGATGAGCGTCGTCTTGCCGGCGCCCAGAAATCCCGAAAAGATATCGATCTTTGTCATGCCTTGTCCCGTCTCTTTTCTCCATGTAATTCGGCCGGGCGTACTGCCCGTGACCCAGATAATTATACACGATTCCGGCGGATTTTCAAGCCGTTCCGTCCACGGATCACGTTCTCCGGCCCGTAATGAACAGTTTTGCCACCACAGAGCGTTCCGCTTTCATGGCTCCTGTGACGCAGAACTCCTGGCAGCAGAAGCAGCGGATGCACGTCCTGCGGTCGATGACGGGCTTTCCCCCCCGCATCTCGATGGCATGAGCCGGGCATCTCTCCGCGCACTTCCCGCAGCCCACGCAGCCTTTTCGAAGCTTCGGCCGGGGCTGGAGCAGCTTTTTCACCGCCGCAGCGGCCGTCCGGCGCAGAAAACTGTTGTGTCCGCTGCGCAGGAGAAGCCCGGGGGACCGTCCAACGGTCTCGAAGTCCTCCACCCGGAAAGGAGCCAGATCCGGCGCGCGCATGGCCTCATACGATTCTGGAACGAGCCCCCTGTCCATGGCCTCCTTCAGGGTCGGCACCTCCGCTCCCTGCAGATGGATGATCCCCGCCAGTGCCAGATCCAGCTTATGGGGAGACTTGGAGGCGGCGATCACGCCCACCTGCCGCACGGTCCCCTGGGTGGGTCCGTTCCCCTCCATGGCCTCCACGGCGTCGCAGATGCACAGGACTGGCTTCCAGTATTCCGCCAGGTCCACCAGCATGGACGCGAAGTCCTCGTGCCTGGGATAGAGATAGTGGTATTCCGATTTCACGAGGCCCGGCACGGTGCCGAAGAGGTTCTTCACAGCTCCGGAGAGGCCCGTGAGCCCGTGGCTCTTGAGCTTGCAGATATCCACGATGGCGTCGCATTTGAGGAGCCATCCCGTGGCGTCGAAGGCATGGGCGGTCTTTGACTCCGGCGCCTCCACCTTTGCTACGGAGAAGTCCCTGTTGAGCATGCCCCCTGCCTCTTCCACGAGCTTCATCCCCGCCGCGGCGTAGACGCCCGCGAGGTACCCGCCTCCCCAGGGTCCGCCGGGGGAATCTCCCAGGATCACCTGCGCCCCGCGCTCGGTGAGCATCCGCGTCACCTCCGCGCAGACCACGGGGTGGGTCACCGCCGCTGTCTCCGGCCGCATGGCCGTCACGAGATTCGCCTTCAGCGCCACGCGCATGTTGGGCTTCACCCAGTCCAGCCCGCCGATCTCCTCGATTGCCTTCTCCAGTGCCCGGCGCACCGCGCCGGGGTCGTATTCCTCGCAGGGGACGACCGATACTTCCAATTCCGCCACGTTCCCGCCTCTTTTCCAGAATACCTCTCGTTCTGAACCCGTCCAATCCGGATCTCAGCTGCTCCTCCGCCCGTCGGAGCCCGTGCCCGCGTATCTTATCCGAACCGGGAGACGAACTGGGCCAGCGGACCCACCACCTGGGCAAGGTCGGCGATTGCCTGATTCAGGGTCTCCAGATCGATGGAGGTGAGGGCGTCCGAAGCCTCCTGCATCCCCGCCTCCGCCGAGGACGCAGCCTGCTGCACGGAGGAGGCGAGCCCCGGCCAGTCCACGTCGGAGAGGCCCCCGGTAGCCGCTGTGATCTCGTCGACGGCGGTCTCCACCTTGCCGGACATGGTCTCCAGCTTTGCCGAAAGCTCTCCCACCCGGGCAGTCATGTCCCGGATGCTCCCCAGGGCGCTGTAAAAGACCGAGGCCATGCCCACGAGCAGCAGAAAACTCAGGGCGGCAAATACCGCGATGATCCTGAGAAGCCAGAGTTTTTTCCGTTCCATTTTCTGGAAAGACTGTTCCATTCGTTTCCCCTCCATACTGATGTTGCTCCCGGGCTGTCCGCGCCCGGCGCGTCTTGACAAGGCCCACCGCCGCCGCTACAATAGGGTCAGAATGGTGGTGTGGTCTTGTGAAAAAGCTCTGGAAAAGCATCGACTGGCCCCGCGCTCTGTCCGTGGCCGCGGCAGGTGTCATCGTGGTCATGGTCTGGCTGGTGCTCTCCCACCTCGGCACGGCCTTCAAGCTTGTGGGACGCGCGCTCTTCTACCTCAGCACCTTCATCGTGGGCCTCGTCATCGCTTATATTCTAAGCCCGATGACGCAGTTTTTCAACCGTACCATTTTCCGCCGGATGAAGCGCCGGAAACTGGCCAACACCATCTCGGTGATCCTTACCTATCTGGTGCTTTTCGGCATCGTGACCCTCATCCTCTACGCGGTGATCCCCCAACTGGTGGACAGCATCGCCACCCTGGCCTCCAACCTTTCGAACTACTACGCGAATTTCGAGGCCTTCGTCCACCGCATCTCCCAGCATGAGTTCGCCCAGCGCCTGGGGCTCGATCTCAACACCATCCTGAATTTTGCCGAGCGTCTCACCGAGCGGGTGAAGAACTGGCTCACCGAGACCGAAAACCTCAGCCACGTGGCCGGCACCTTCCTCAATGTGGGCACGGGGCTCGTGAACGCCGCCATCGCCTTCGTGCTCTCCGTGTACGTCCTTCTGGACTGGACGAGGTTCACCCACGGTCTGCGCCGTCTTGGCCGGGCCCTCTTCGGGGAAAAGACCCGCTCCAATCTCCAGTACTTCGCCCTGCGCAGCGACTTTATCATCAAGGGCTTCGTGCGGAACAATCTTCTGGACGCGCTCATCATCGGGCTTCTGAACCTCATCGTCATGCTGATCCTCGGCATGCCCTACGCGACCCTCATTTCCTTCATCGTGGGCCTGACGAACATCATACCCACCTTCGGACCGATCATCGGCTACATCCCCAGCGCGCTGATCCTCCTGCTCATCAATCCCTGGCACGCGCTGTGGTTCTCCATCCTCACCATACTGCTGCAGAGCGTGGATTCCAGCGTCATCAAGCCTCTGGTCTTCAAGGACGCGGTGGGTCTCCCGCCTCTGTGGGTGCTGGTGTCCATCATCGTGGGCGCCCGGATCGGCGGCATCCCCGGAATGCTGCTGGCTATCCCCGTCACGGGAATCCTGGCCTTCCTTTTGGAGGACTTCATCAGAGCCTCTCTCAAAAAGAAGGGCCTGGACGATCCTCCGCCGCCGGACGACCTCACCGCCGACCGGAAGAAACGCCGGGATCTCAAACAGATCCTCCGCCGCCACAAACGCAGCGACCGCGGCATGCCAGATCCCCTGGACGTGCCTCCGCCAACGGATCCGTCCGCGCCGGACGACGATCCTTTCTCCTCCGGCGAAGACGGAAAGAACACATAGAATCAACGGGCCAAACGCGCCCGGAACGGTACGTGACCGTTCCGGGCGCGTTTTCTTTGCTTACGCCTTCTCCCAGCAGTCCTTGAGATACCGCAGTTCCTTTTCCAGCGCCGCGGTCAGGGCATCGGGATCCGTTTCGAAGTAGAAGGGCATGAGGACGTTGGGGCCGCTGAAGCCCACGGCCTTGAGGAGCCGGTACAGTTCCACGAAGTTCGTCTGTCCGGCGTACGCCGGTATGAACTGCTTCTGCCAGCCCTTGCCGTCCCCCTCGGGCCCTACGCGAAGGGCGCAGGCGTCCTTGGCTCCCACCGCTGTGATGTACTCCCGAAGGAGATTCACCTGATAGGGGGCGTACTCGAATCCTTCCTGATGGTTCGCGTTGCCCGGGTCGATCTTCACGCCCACGTACCTGGGGTCCAGCCCCTTCACCATGGGCCATGCGCCCGTAGCGTTCTGGGGATAGTACCCTCCGTGGAGCTGGATCACCGACTGGATGGAAAAGCGCACGCCCAGCTCACAGGCAGCCTCCGCCCAGCGGCGCCCCTTTTCGGCAAGGCTCCGGGGATCCCGGTCTCCATCCCGCTGGACGTAGCTCATACGAACCCGTTCGATCCCCTCTCCCGCGAGGATCCTGTACTGCTCCGCGGCGTCCTCCGTGTCCGTGGGGACCACGTCGGTGTCCGCGTACCGGACCTCCAGGCCGTGACGGGAAGCCTCGGCGACGAAAGGCGGGAGCGTCTTCACCATGTTTCCCCGCTCCACCCAGTAGCCGTCCCGCACCAGCGCCGTTGGCCCGTCAAATCCCAGGCGGGTACACAGATCCATGAGCTCTCCCTGGGAGAGATGCCTGTAAAACTTCGCGAACAGATACCATTTCGTGCCCATTCTCATTCTCCTTTTCCCATGGTCTCGTCTTCCAGAAACTGGCGGAACGCCGTGGGCAGGGAGTATTCCCGTGCCACCCGGTCACGCTCCGTCCACAGAAAGCCGCCGCCGGCGCAGGCGCACTCGATGCGGTACGCCGTCATGTCCCACCGGATGTGGGTGAAAACGTGGCTGCGGGAAAGCCGGTACCGCAGCCCGGCGGGAGAGAGCCCGAAGCCCCGGGCGGCCGCGAGCGCCTGTGCCTCATCCAGTTCCCCCGGGACGTTCGGAAACTGCCAGAGGCCGGCGAGGAGCCCGGTCTCCGGACGCTTTTCCAGGGCGATCCGGTCTCCGCAGGTAAAGAGGAACACCGTCCTCTTTTCTTCCCTCCGGGGCTTCTTCTCCGCCCGGAGAGGATAGCGCTTCCATTGCCCGCCTGCGCTTCCGCAGAGATCCCGGAGGGGACACTTCCCGCACCGGGGAGTCCCGTTCGGAAGGCACACGGTGGCTCCCAGTTCCATGAGCGCCTGGGTGAAGGTCCCGCAGGCTCCCGCGGGATAGACCGCCGCGAGCTCCTCCGTCAGCCGCCCGCGTACGGCGGGCTCCGCGGGGACCTCCTCGAGCGTGAGGAGGCGGGAAAGGACCCGCAACACGTTCCCGTCCACGGCAGGGGTCGGCATGCCGTAACAGATGGAGCAGATCGCCCCGGCGGTGTAGTCCCCGATGCCGGGCAGCGCACGGATCTCCTCCCGGGTCTCCGGAAAAGCGCCCCCGTTCCTTTCGACGAGGATGCGTGCGGTCTTCTGAAGGTTACGTGCCCTGGAGTAGTATCCCAGGCCCTCCCAGAGCTTCATGACCCGGTCCTCCGGCGCGGCGGCGAGCGCCCGGACATCCGGCAGCTCCCGAAGAAAACGAAGGTACTTTTCCCGCACCGCCTCCACGCGGGTCTGCTGGAGCATGATCTCGCTGATCCAGACGTGATAGGGGTCCCGGTCCCGCCGCCAGGGAAGATCCCGCCGGTGACCGGGGTACCAGGAGAGCAGGCGCTCCGGAAGCGCCGACAGCACCTCTCTCTCCTCCACGCAGATCCCCCCGTTCCCGCCGTTTTCCATGCTACCCGGATTGTAGCACACCTCCGGCTGCGAGGCAACCGGGACTTTGGAAACGTGCCGTCAAATCCCCCCGGTTTTCGCCATTTTCCCCCTGTTCTTTGTGCCGAATGCGCCTTGACCGTTCCGCCCCGCAGGCTTAAAATAATGTGGATTTCGGTTTTTCGGAAAGGACCGGTATTTTGTGAATTCCCTTTGTTCCATCGCCGTCGCTTTGGCGGCGGGCCTCATGTTCACCAGAGTCTTCAAGCTCCTGCACCTGAATCTCCCGGACGTGACCGCCTATCTCATCGCGGGTCTTCTCATCGGCCCCTACGGGCTGGGCCAGCTGGGCGTTCCGGGGCTTGGCTTCGTGACCCACGCGGACGCGGAGCAGCTGGGCGCCATCAGCCAGACGGCTCTGGGCTTCATCGCCTTCGCCATCGGGAACGAGTTCCGCCTCTCCCAGCTCAGGTCCACGGGCCGTCAGGCCACTGTGGTCGGGATCCTGCAGGCGCTGGCCGCCGCTCTTCTTGTTGACCTCGCCCTGGTGGGTCTTCATTTCGTTCTGGGGGACCGGCTTCCCGTCTCCGTGGCCATCACCCTGGGAGCCGTCGCCACGGCCACCGCTCCCGCGGCCACCCTCATGGTCGTGCGACAGTATAAGGCCAGAGGCAAGGTCACGGATATCCTTCTGCCCATCGTGGCCCTGGACGACGCCGTAGGCCTCGTGGTCTTCGCCGTCTCCTTCGGCATCGCCCGCGCCATGCAGAGCGGCACGGCAGACCTCTTCTCCATCCTCGTCAATCCCATGCTGGAGATCGTTCTCTCTCTCGCCCTTGGGTCGCTTCTCGGCGCAGTCCTCACCTGGCTGGAGCCTCTCTTCCGCTCCAACAGCAACCGTCTGTCCCTGACCATTGCCTTCGTGCTCCTCACGGTGGCCGTCTCTCTCGTCAACTTCCGCATCGGCCCTGTCGAGATCTCCTTCTCCACGCTTCTCACCTGTATGATGCTGGGCACCATGTTCTGCAACCTCTCTCCCCTGTCCCCGGATCTCATGTCCCGGGCCGACAGGTGGACCGCCCCCCTCTTCGCCCTCTTCTTCGTTCTCAGCGGCGCGGAACTGGAACTGAACGTCTTCCGGGATCCCGCCGTCATCGGCATCGGCCTCGTGTACATCCTCTTCCGTTCCCTGGGAAAATACTTCGGTGCCCGGGAGAGCTGCCGGCTTACAGGCTGCGACCCCACGGTGACACGGTATCTGGGCATCACTCTCCTGCCCCAGGCAGGCGTGGCTCTCGGAATGTGCGTCACCGCCACGGCCCTCGGAGACTACGAAGGAAGCGTCGTGAGGAACATCATCCTGTTCAGCGTCCTCATCTACGAACTTGCGGGCCCTCTCCTCACCAAGTGGGCGCTGACGAGATCCGGGGACATCCGCCCTGTAGAAACGCCGGCCACTGTCCGAACACGGTAAGATATGACACGGCCGCCGCGTCTGTGATGACGCGGCGGCCGTTCCTTTCGTTCACATGGCGGAGGTGTTGTCCCTGGGGTCGAGCTTCTCTGCCTCGGCGTACTCCTTCGTCCAGTCCAGACCGCGGTAGTCGGCGGCTCTGGGATCTTCCCGGATAAAGGCCATAAGGAGATCCAGCATCTCCTTCGACCATACGTTCCTGTCGATCTGGGCGGTGGTGAATTTCCCCAAAGTGATCATCTCGAACCCGAAGAGATCCTTCACCTGGGTCTTGGCGCCGCCTTCCACCACGTCCACCACGAGCTGAGGCGGAATGAAAAGGACGCCGCCGCTGCAGCCGTAAACCACGTCCCCGGGCAGGACCAGCACGGCGTGCTCGCCGCTCCCCAGACGGACGGGGCCGTTGAATCCCGTCATCACAAAGTCCCGGATTGGGGTCGGGTCGATGCCCCGGTAATAGATCTGCACGTCCGGAACCCGCCGCACCTGCTCCACGTCACGGATGCCGCCCCAGATGACCGCGCCGCCGGTGTTGGTGCGGGCCTTGATGGCAGTGGTCAGGTTGCCGCCCACGAACGTTCCCTTGTAGATCTTGTCGAACATGTCCACCACGGCCACATCCCTGTCCTGGAGGCTGTCCAGGATCCACTGGTTGGGCATCCCGTTCAGGCCCTGCGCCTCCGCCTGGGCGAAGGATGCCGCCTTGTAATCCGGCCGCGCAGGGGCATAGGCCGCCGTCACGGCCCTTCCGATGAGCTTGCGGTTCACGGTGCCGTCTTCGTGAAACTCCGGGTGCAGGGGCTGTATGGAGAGGAACTGGTTCTCATACCCCTGAACGAAGATGGGCTTCCACAGCTCCTCCAGCGTCATGGTGCGCAGGGCGTCCAGATACCTGTCCGGGACCCGCGGCCGTCCGTCCTCGAAACGCTCTCCCTTCCATGCCTGCGTGAGGGAGAGGATCTCCTCCCGATCGTTGAATCTCATTGGGCACCTCCGGTGTGTTTTTCTGTATTATAGCCCCTCCCGCGCCGAAAGGCAAGCGGTCTTGACGGGTGCGGCGCTTCGGCGGTACAATACCTCCAGAATGCGAGAAAGCGAGGATCTGCAATGGACAGAGATCTGGATTCTCTTCTCAGCGGACGGCCCGACTGCCCATGCGGGAAGCCGCACCTGTGCGCCATGCGCAGAGCGATCCTGGAGCCGGGCGCCGTCTCGCGGATCGGCGAGGCTGCGGAGGGCTTCCGGCGCATCCTTCTGGTGGCGGACCGGAACACCTGGGCGCTGTGCGGCGAGACGGCCGCGGAGCAGCTGGAGGACAGGCTCGCGGGAACGCTGGTCTATCCCGCCGAGGGGCTCCTGGTCCCGGACGAGGAAGCGATCCGTCAGCTGGACGAACGCACGGGGCCTGACGTGGACCTCATCGTGGGCATCGGCTCCGGCGTCATCAACGACCTTTGCAAGTATGTGAGCTTCCTGCACGGGATCGACTACTTCATCGTGGCCACGGCGCCATCCATGGACGGCTATGCCTCCGTGCACGCGGCCATGATCATCGGCGGCATGAAGATCACCTATCCCGCCCACATGGTCCATACCGTCATCGCCGATGTGGATCTGCTCCGGAACGCCCCCATGGAGATGATCCAGTCCGGCTTCGGGGACATCGTGGGCAAGTTCTCCGCCCTCAACGACTGGAAACTCAGCACCGTCCTCTACGGCGAGTATTTCTGCCAGTATGTCTACGATCTCATTCTGGAGGTCACGGAGGAGACCGCCCGGCTCGGCCCCGCGCTGTTCCGGCGGGACCCCGGAGCTGTCGCAGCGCTTATGGAAGCGCTCCTTGCCGTTGGCGCGGCCATGGCCTACGTGGGCAACTCCCGACCCGCATCCGGTAGCGAGCACCACCTGTCCCACTACTATGAGGTCACGGGCCTCCTCCGCGGGGAGCCCTATTTCCTCCATGGCTTGGACGTGGCCTATTCCACCGTGGAGTCCTGCCGCATCCGCTCCCGCCTTCTGGCCCTGGACCGCGTCCCGGAAACGGAGCGAATCCCGGACGAGGTCCGGCGCTCCGAGATCCGCCGGGTGTACGGGAGCTGCGCCGAGAGCGTCCTCGCCCTGCAGGACGAGGTGGGTCGGTACCGTCAGGATCTTCCCGCCCTGCTCCGGGAGAAATGGGACGATGTGCGCGCCGTCCTTGCCGAGGCGCCGGACGAAGCCGCCGTCTCTCAGATGCTCCGCGGCGCGGGGATCGACGAGGCGGCATATCCCGCCATGTACGGTCCGGAAAAGCGGGCCGACGCCCTCCTCTGGGCGAAGGATCTCAAGGACCGCTTTTCCGTCCTCTGGATCTGGTACGTCCTCCACGGGGCGGTGAAGTGAGGAGAAGACCATGGAGATCTTCACCACCATGATCACACCCTACCGCATGGACGGATCCGTCGATCTGGAGACCGCACTGCGCTACGTGGACTGGTATTACGAGAACGGGCTGGACGGCGTCTTCGCCGTATGCCAGTCCAGCGAGATCTTTTTTCTCTCTCCCAAGGAGCGTGCGGACCTGAACCGGGCGGTCTACGCGCGGGCCAAGGATCTGGAGCGGCAGGGCGGCCGGCCGTTCACGGTGGTCTCCTCCGGACATGTTGCGGATGATCCGTCGGCCCAAGCGGAGGAACTGAACGCGGTGGCGGACGGAGGGACGGACGCGCTGATCCTCATCACGAACCGGCTGGATCCGGAGCGACGGGGCGACGCGGTCTTCCTGGAGAATCTGGAACGCCTGATGGCGAAGCTCCCTGAGGGCGTACCGCTGGGGCTCTATGAGTGTCCCTATCCCTATAAGCGTCTCGTCACGCCGGAGATCCTCTCCTGGTGCGCCGGCACCGGCCGCTTCCGGTATATGAAGGACACCTGCTGCGACGCGGACGTCATTGCAGAGCGCGCGAAGACGCTCTCTGGGAGCGGTTTCCGTCTTCTCAATGCCAACTGCCAGACGCTCCTGGAGACCATGCGCGCCGGGGCGGACGGCTACTGCGGGATCATGTGCAATTTCCACCCGCGGCTCTACGCCTATCTCCGGGATTACTTCGTCTCCGATCCGGAAACGGCGGAGCTGGTCCAGGGAGTCCTCGGCACCTTCGGTTTCACGGAGGTCGGGCTCCCCTACCCGCTGACCGCGAAATACCACATGACCCTCTCCGGGATCCCCACCGAGCTGACGGCGCGGAACCGGAGAACGGAGGAGCTCACCCCGTACGCGATGGACTGCGTCAGGCAGATGAAGCTCGTCACGGACCGCCTGGAGCGCGACCTGGGGCTCCGGCCCAGCGCCTGAGCCAGGCATCTGGGTCTCAAGGAAGAACAGCGGCCCGTCCTTTCCGGACGGGCCGTATGTTTTCCTATAGATCTGCACTGGACGTCATTTGTTTTCTTCCCGGCTGCTCTCCTCCGCGGCGGCCTCGCGCTCCGCGGCGTGCCGCTCCCGGCTTCGCCAGAGCCGGGTCTTCGTGAGGAGATACCGTCCCTTTCCCAGCCACCGGCTCACGGGTATGGGCTCCACTTTCCACTTGCTGCTGCGAAGGCCCCGCAGCTCCTCCAGATACCGGTTGAGGTAATTCCCGAAGAGGATGATATAGATGCAGCAGTACATCCAGAACATGGCGATGGCGATCGTGGCGAGACGCCCGTAGGTGCCGTAGTTTGTATAGGACACGTAAACGGAAAACAGCAGCGAGAACGTCACCCAGACCACCGCGGCCACCACGGCGCCGGGAAGCTCCCGGGAGTATTTGCTTTTCACATGGGGCGTCCATTTGTACAGGAGCAGAAACACCGTTGCCAGGACCACAGCCGCGATGGCGTACCGGAGATTCACCAGGTGGTGGAACACCTCGGAGACGTCCGGATTCCTCGCGACAATGAAATTCTGCAGGCGCCTGCCGTAGACCACCACCGTAAGGGACAGGATGAAGATCGCCAGTAGCGCCACGGTGAAGATGCTGGCGCGGAAGCGCCGGTGGAGGAAGCCGCTGCGCTCGTGGATATCCACGTCGTTGATCTCCTCCAGGCCCCGGATGAGGGAGGAGAAAGCGCGCCCCGCCGACCAGATCGTCACGAGGATGGAGAAAGACAGCACCGCGGCCGAGCCGCCGTAGACGTCCTCCACGATCCCTTCGATGAACTCCACCATGCTCTCCGGGATGAAAGTGAGCAGATATTCCATCACCGTCTCCTGGGTCAGAGACGTATAGGGAAGCACCGAACAGACCAGGATCACAAACGGCACCAGAGACAGGAACATGTAAAACGCCCCTGCCGCAGCATACTGGGTGATCTGATGCCGGTTCATGTCCTGGGTAAACCGCCGGAGCTCGAACCAGAAGCGCTGGAGCTTGTGTTTCATTGATGGATGTTCTCCGTCTGCGTTTTCTTTACGATATGGCAGCCGCGTGAACTGAATGTGAACTTGTTCCCTTGCCCGCCGGAGGTCGACGCGCTTGACAGAAATGATATAATAGATACTGCACCGGCGCCTGAGCGCCGCGCCGCCCGAAAGGAGGGTTTCCCGTGCCAAAGGCAAAGGGCGTCAAACCGCTTGCCCAGAACCGAAAGGCCTTTCACGACTACTTCATTCTGGAGAAGTTCGAGGCCGGGATCGAGCTCTGCGGGACAGAGGTCAAATCCTGCCGGGGCGGCCAGGTGAACATGAAGGACTCCTTCTGCGGAGTCAAGAACGGGGAGATGCTGGTGCGCGGGCTCCACATCAGTCCCTACGCCCAGGGAAACATCTTCAACCGCGACCCCGACCGGGAACGGCGGCTCCTGCTGCACAAGCGGGAGATCCGCTACCTCTACGACAAGATCCGCATGGACGGGCTCACCGTTGTTCCTCTGTCCATGTACCTGAAGGATTCCCGGGTCAAACTGGAGATCGGTCTCGCCCGGGGCAAGAAACTGTATGACAAGCGCGACGACGCAGCCCGCCGGGACGCCGGACGGGAGATCGACCGCGCGATGAAGGAGGGAAACACATGAAGCACCCTACCATCACCATCGAGATGGAGTCCGGCGGGAAGATCACCGCGGAGCTCTATCCGGAATTCGCGCCCAACACGGTGGCGAATTTCCTGTCACTGGCAGGTTCCGGCTTCTATGACGGGCTCATCTTCCACCGGGTGATCCCCGGCTTCATGATCCAGGGCGGGTGCCCCAGCGGCACCGGCACGGGAGGCCCCGGATACACCATCCGGGGGGAGTTTTCCGCAAACGGCGTGAAGAACCCCCTGCTCCACACCCGCGGCGTCCTCTCCATGGCCCGCGCCATGGATCCCGATTCCGCCGGCAGCCAGTTCTTCATCATGCATGACGACGCTCCCCACCTGGACGGCGCTTACGCCGCCTTCGGCAAGGTCGTCTCCGGCATGGAGACGGTGGACGCCATCGCCGAGACAGCTACGGATTTCCGGGACAGGCCCCGCACGCCTCAGATCATCCGAAAGATTACGGTCGATACGGCGGGCGAGACATATCCGGCTCCGGAAACACTCTGAACACACGCGCACCGGCCGCTTCTCCGGCGGCCGCCATATGGGGGCGCACTGGTTTCGACAGGGTGCCTGAGATGCGTTCAGCGGGCGGAGGTTGCCGCAACTCCTAAAAACGGCATGTTATAAATCAAATAACAACAACGAAACTCTTCCGGTAGCCGCATAAGGCTGCCCGTCTCCGCCGGAGGGCCCACGGGCCGGATGGAGGCGTCACTTAGTGGGATCCGTGAGTGCGGTAAGCTTTGCCCGCGCCACGCATCATGAAGCTACCAAACCGCGCTGCGTGACGGCTTGCGCCGCGGTAAGGGAATGGAGCCTTGGCTCGAAATAACCGTCTGCGCCCGGAGAAAAATGCATGGAGGACGCTTTGGACGGGGGTTCGATTCCCCCCGCCTCCACCAAAAGGTATACAGACGAACATTTACTTCTTCGAAGGCGGTTTCGCCGTGAATGTAACGCTCTGATACCTTTACAAAAACGCCGTCTTGGGGAAATCCAAGACGGCGTTGAAAATAGAGTCTTGTTGCGTGCGCCATATCATGTTAGGATGAGACTGCGGAAAAGAAGGAGGTGCCGGAAATGGACGCCCGTTTTTTGCTGAAGACGGATGGAGCCGCGGCGCTTTACGAGCAGTACGCCCGTGATAACCCCATCGTCGACTATCATAACCATCTGTCCGTGAAGGACATGGCGGCGGACCGCCGGTACGGGAACATCACGGAAATCTGGCTGGACCCCGACCCCTATAAGCAGAGGCTGATGCGGATCTGCGGGGTGGAGGAGCGTTATATCACCGGCGGCGCCTCGCCCAGAGAGAAATTCAGGAAGTTCTGCGAGATCTTTCCCCTGCTTGCCGGAAATCCCGTTTACGACTGGTCTCGGATGGAACTGTTTCAGGTCTTCGGCGTCTCTCAGCTGCCGACGGGCGGGAAAGCCGACGAACTTTATGACCGGCTGGGAGAACGGCTCGCCTCCCCCGAGTATTCCGCCAACGGGATCTTGAAAAGATTTCACGTCTCGTATCAGTCCCCGGTGGCCTCCCCGCTGGAAGACCTTTCGGATTTCGGCGCGGCCGCGGCGCCCTCGTTCAGGGGCGATCAGCTTCTTGCGCCCACGGAAGAGCTCAGGGCCGGGCTTGCGGAAAAAACCGGACGGACGCAGTTCTGGCAGGCGGTATGCGCGCTGCTGGACCGGTTCCACGCGGCCGGATGCCGGTTCGCCGATCATTCTCTGGACGACGGTTTCTTCCGGACGGACGCGGACGGCACGCAGACGGAAACGCTTGTAAAACTCGGTGCGGAATACGCGAGGCGGGGCTGGACGCTGCTTCTGCACCTGGGCGCCAAGCGCCGGACCAGCCCCCGTCTTGCCCGGTTGGCTGGCCCCGCCGGAGGCTACGCCGCGTCCGGCAGCAGTTTCCCAACGGCGGCGGTGTGCGACCTTCTGGGCCGGATGGAAGAAGCCGGAGGTCTGCCAGACACAGTGCTGTTCCCCTTGAACATGAGTGACCAGGCGTCCCTTGCCACTCTGCAGGGCTCTTTTTCCCAGGACGGTGTAGCCTCCAAGGTCCAGCTCGGACCCGCCTGGTGGTGGTGCGATCACGCTTTCGGCATCCGCAGCACACTGCAGTGCGTCGCGTCCTTCGGGGCTGTGTCCCAGTTCATCGGGATGACCACCGACTCCCGCAGCATCCTGTCCATGGTCCGCCACGATTATTTCAGACGTCTTCTGTGTTCCTGGCTGGACGAGCAGAACCGGACAGGCGAGTGGTCTCTTCCCACGGAAGCGCTGGGAAGAATCGTGGAAAACATCACGTATCGGAACGCGAAGCGCAAAATCGACCGTCGGGGGGAAGTGTAGAATGGACGCATATTTTCAGGACAAAACGGCTGTGGTGACCGGCGCGTCGGGTACGATCTGCTCCCGGATTGCCAAAGACCTGGCGAGCCTCGGAATTGGGATGGCGCTGGTCGGCCGCAGTTTGGAGAAGCTGCGGAAGGTGCGGGAGGAGATCGCCGCGGCAGGCGGCAGGGCAATCGCCTATTCCTGCGACGTAACCGATCAGAAGGCGGTCGAGGATCTGGCCGAAAACGTGATCCGGGACTTCGGCGGATGCGATTTTCTCATCAACGGAGCAGGCGGCAACAATCCCAAAGCGACTCCCGCAATCGCCCGGTTTGATCCCCGAGAGCTGGAAGAGGATCGCCCGGAAGGTATGGCGGGCCTGTTCAATCTGGACATGCAGGCCTTCGAGAACGTGATCCGCGTGAATACCATGGGTTCCGTGTATCCCATGCTGGCCTTCGGCCGTCATATGGCAAAGCACGGCGGCGGGAGCATCGTCAATTTCGCATCCATGAACACCTACTGTCCCCTGACGAAGAATTTCGCTTACGCGATGAGCAAAGCGGCGGTGGAGAATTTCACCAAGTCCTTCGCCGCTTACCTCGCTCCCGCGGGCATCCGGGTCAACGCAGTGGCTCCGGGCTTTGTGGTGAACGAGCGCTCCAAAGTGATCCTCGGCACGCCGGAGGCCGGTCTTACAAAGCGCGGGCAGGACGTGATCGACCACACGCCAGTGCGGAGATTCGGTCAGGCCTCCGATCTGTGCGGCTGCGTCCGCTTTCTCATCGACGAGAGGATGTCCGCCTTCGTCACGGGCGTGACCGTGCCCGTAGACGGCGGGTTTTTGACTTTGAGCGGAGTGTAACCGCGGTTGTAGAGCCGGCGGGAAGCGGAGCACGGATCCGCTTCTGGGAAAGGAGAACGCGCATGATCCGAATCGGCAGTCAGGTGCTGCGCAGGCAGAACAACTTCTGGAATCACTGTCTGTTTCACCCCACCGACGCAGTGGAGGACCCCTGGGGCAAGCGGATCTTGGATCAGATGGCGGCGGACGGTTCCGTCAAGACCGTCCGGATCTACGCCATGCTGGAGGATATCGTTTATCTGGATGGAAACGATCAACTTTGCTACGATTTCCGGGTCAGCGATCTCCGGCTGGATTATCTCGTGGAAAAGGGCTACGATCTTCTCATTGCCTACGCGGGAATGCCGGAGTGCATCGCCTCGGATCCTCTGGTGTTCAACGTGGACAACAAGGGCTCGAGGCGCTACAAGGGAAAGGTGTTCAACACCTCTCCCCCGAAGGATTACGCGCTCTATGAGGAGATCTGCTATCAGTATACCAAGCATAACGTGGAACGCTACGGCATCGAGCGGGTTTCCCAATGGCGCTGCCACTGCCACAACGAGCCGGACGGCAGTTTCTTCATGAACTACCTGTCGGAGGACGACCAGGAGCCGCGGATCCGCGAGTACACCAAGCTGTACGCCGCATTCGCCCGCGGCGTGAGCCGGGTATCCGAGCGGATCCGGATCGGCGGTCCCGCCTGCGCCTTCGTGTTCGATTTCATCGAGGCGTTTTTGAACAACGTCCGCCGGCAGAACCTGAAGCTGGACTATGTCGCGCTTCACAATTACGGCACGACCCCCGAGGAGGTCAACGCTGGCACCCGTCCCATCACCGTAGAGAACAATCTCTGGCGGCAGAGAAAGCTCGTGGAAGTGATCGAAAAGTGCGGGTTCGGCGACAGGGAACGGATCGTGGACGAATGGGGCGCGGCGACGGCGGGGTATTTCAACACCGAAGAGTGTCCCGCGTATATTTTCCGGGAGACCGAGGTCTTTGCCGCCTACTATGTGAAGCTCATTCACCAGATGCTCCTGACGGATCCTCAGGTGTCCAAAATGATGATCTGCCTGTCCGGTCAGCACGAAATGGTAACGGACTTCTCCGGTTTCCGGAATTTCTTCACTCTGAACTTTATCAAAAAACCCATTTACAACGCCTATATCCTGGCGTCCAAACTGGGTGAGGATCTCCTCACGGTGGAAACGGAAAACGATAATCTCTTCGTCGTTCCTACCAGAACCGAAGCCGGATACGCGGTGCTTCTGACCTATGCCTCGGAATACTTTCTGGAGGACCTCCCCGCCGTCGACGAAACGGTGACCTTCGCGGAGGATGTCGGCGGCAGAACCGTAACCGTGTGGCGGATCGACAAAAACACCACCAATCCCTACCGGCTCGCACAGAAGCTGGGGATCGGCACTCCTACCCGCGAACAGATCAGGCTCCTGCGGGAGGAGGGGAACCTGAAGCCCGTCAAGGTGCAGTCCGGCGAGGAAACGCTGACCCTGCATCTGATCCCCAACAGCACCTGTCTCATCACCGTGGAATAACTTGAGGCGGAGCTCCTCTGAGCCCGTCCGAAAACAGAAAACGCCGCCCCGG
>JAEEGL012634354.1_pt1 | contig 18642 bp, 12 predicted proteins | sample 9134231 | NCBI WGS metagenome assembly JAEEGL01 (sample SAMN16246548, study PRJNA631951) | gut metagenome | biome: gut microbiome; feature: rumen; material: fiber-attached | host: Bos | place: Iran: Karaj | collected 2018-10 | reverse complement strand
GCCATAGTGGCCAGCGCGGCGCTGCAGGTGCCGCCCACCTACACGCTGGAGAACTTCGTCATCAATTCCGGCAACACCATCACCGCCACCAGCCATATCCGCATGAAGAAGGGCGACGCGGTGCTGGACGGTCTTGCCGTGGGGGACGGCCCCATCGACGCCAGTTTCCTGGCCATCGAGCAGATAGTGGGAACCCACTACGAGCTGGACGATTTCCAGATACAGGCCGTCACCGAGGGCCGGGAGGCCATGGGCGAGACAGTGGTCCGCCTGCGCTCCGGCGGCAAGGTGTACTCCGGCAGAGGTATTTCCACCGACATCATCGCCTCCTCCATCAGCGCTTACGTGGCGGCGGTGAACAAGATAGCGTATGAGGAGGCTGAGGGATGAAGCTTTCCTATTCGATCCGCGGCTGGGACGACATGACCTGGCAGGATATGCTGGACACGGCTCAGGAGATGGGCTTTGCCGGCATAGAGATATATAACGCGTTCAAATCACCGGAGCTGACGGGCAGGGGAGGCCCTTTCCACCAGTACAACGCCCCCGCCACCGTCCGGCAGCTGCGGGAGCTGGGGCTGTCCATACCCTGCTTTGACACCTCCTGCGACTTCTCCTCCGGGGATGACGAGGAGATAAAAAACCTGAACTCAATGTTCGCCCTGGCAAAAGAGATGCGGGTGCCCTACGTGGCGGCCTTCGCCGCCCACGACGACAGGGACGCCATCATGAAAAATCTGGAAAAGCTCATACCCATGGCCAGGGACAGCGGCGTTACGCTGCTTATAAAGACCAGCGGCGTGTTCTCCGACACGGGGCGTCTGCGCAGGCTTCTGGACCATTTCGCCTGCGACGAGATAGGCGTTATATGGGACGTGCATCATCCCTACCGGGATTTCGGCGAGAGCGCCGCGGACTCCATCACGAACCTTGGCGCCTACGTCAAGCACGTGCACATCCGCGACAGCAGCGACGACGGCGGCTATGAGCTCATCGGCGAGGGCACCTTCCCCGTGGCGGACGTTATGCGGGCGCTGTACTCCATAGATTACGACGGCTTCATCTCCCTTGAGTGGAAGCCCGACTACCTGGAGGAGCTGACGGACAGAGAGGTCATCTTCCCCCACTTCGTCAACTATATGGAGCGCTTCGAGAACACCCGGGGCAAGAAGAGCCCGCTCTATATGAATCACGACGGCACCGGTCAGTACGTGTGGAAGAAGGACGAGCTCATCGACTATACCTTCTCCCAGGTGCTCGACCGCATGGCCGAGGAGTTCCCCGACCAGTACTGCTTCAAGTACACCACGCTGGATTATACCCGCACCTACGAGGAGTTCCGGGAGGACGTGGACCGCTTTGCCAGAGCGCTGGTGAGTCTGGGCGTGAAGGCCGGCAGCAAGGTCACGGTGTGGTGCACCAACGTGCCCGCATGGTACATCACCTTCTGGGCAAGCGCCAAGATAGGCGCCGTGCTGGTGACGATGAACACCGCCTACAAGATCCACGAGGCGGAATACCTGCTGCGGCAGTCCGACACCCACACCCTCGTGATGATCGAGAGCGCCCTTGACTCGAATTACCGCCAGATAATAAACGAGCTGTGTCCGGAGATAGCCACGTCGAAGCCCGGCGAGCCCCTCCACTGCCGCCGCCTGCCGTTCCTGCGCAACGTGGTGACCGTTGATTTCCGTCAGCCCGGCTGTCTCACCTTCGAGGAGGCCATGGACAGGGCGGAGCTCGTGCCGAAGGAGGAGGTGGCCAGGATGGCGGCCGCCGTCCGTCCCGACGACGTGTGCAACATGCAGTACACCTCCGGCACCACCGGATTTCCCAAGGGCGTGATGCTCACCCACTACAACGTGGTCAACAACGGCAAGTGCATCGGCGACAGGATGGGCCTTTCCACCGCAGACAGGATGATGATCCAGGTGCCCATGTTCCACTGCTTCGGCATGGTGCTGTCCATGACCAGCTCCATGACCCACGGCGCCACCATGTGCCCCATGCCCTATTTTTCCGCCAAATCCTCCCTGGCCTGCATAAATCAGGAGAAGATAACCTGCTTCAACGGCGTGCCCACCATGTTCATAGCCATGTTCAACCACCCCGACTACCGCAAGACCGATGTCTCCCACATGCGCACCGGCATCATGGCCGGTTCCGGCTGTCCTCCCGAGCTGATGCGCCGGGCCGCCCAGCCCGATGAGATGAACATGACCGGCATAGTCAGCGTTTACGGTCAGACCGAGTCTTCGCCCGGCAGCACCATGTCCGCCTGGACGGACGACATCATGCTGCGCACCGAGACCGTGGGATACGATTTCCCCCATGTGGAGTGCAAGGTCGTAGACCCGGAGACTGGCAAAGAGGTGCCCGACGGCGTCAACGGCGAGTTCTGCTCCCGGGGCTACAACACCATGAAGGGCTATTACAAGATGCCAGAGGCTACCCGGGAGACGGTGGACGCCGACGGCTGGCTCCACTCCGGCGACCTGGCCTGCCGCGATGCCGACGGCAACTACCGCATAACCGGCCGTATTAAGGATATGATCATCCGTGGCGGCGAGAACATATATCCCAAGGAGATAGAGGAGTTCATCCTCACCCACCCCGCCGTGTCGGACGTGCAGGTCATCGGCGTGCCCGACGAGCGCTACGGTGAGGAGGCTATGGCCTGCATCATCCTGAAGGAGGGGGAGAACATCACCGAGCCGGAGATGAGAAAGTTTATCGTGGAGCGGCTGGCCCGCCACAAGGTGCCCCGCTACATCGAATTCGTGGATGAGTTCCCCATGAACGCCGCGGGAAAGATACTCAAGTACAAGATGCGTGAGGACGCTGTGAAAAAGCTGGGCCTCGACGTGAAGAAGTGATCGCTGAAAGGAGAAAGATATGAAGGTTCTGCTTATAAACGGAAGCCCCCATGCCCGGGGCTGCACGTATACGGCTCTTTGCGAGGTGGCCGGAGCCCTCGAGGCCGAGGGCATAAAGGCCGACCATTTCTGGATAGGCCCCAAGCCCATCAGCGGCTGTCTGGGCTGCGGACAGTGCCGCAAGCTGGGCAAGTGCTTCATGGACGACGCGGTGAACGAGTTCGCCTCCAAAGCACCGGAATACGACGGCTTCGTGTTCGGCTCCCCGGTGTACTACTTCGGTATGAACGGCGCCCTTATGAGCTTCATGGACAGGGTGTTCTACTCCGCCCACGGCGATCCGCATCCCTACCGGCATAAGCCCGCCGCCTCCGTGGTATCCGCCCGCCGGGCCGGCACCACCTCGGCGCTGGACCAGATAAACAAATACTTCCAGCACGGCCAGATGCCCATAATCACCTCCCAGTACCCCAACATGGTCCACGGTAACAACCCCGCAGAGGTGAAGCAGGATCTTGAGGGACTGCAGATAATGCGGACACTGGGCCGCAACATGGCCTGGTTCCTGAAGCTGAAGGAGGCGGGGGAGAAGGCGGGTATAACGCCGCCGGTCCCCGAGCCCAGAGTGGGCACCAACTTCATTCGGTAAATAATAATACCCGGAGGGTTATCCCTCCGGGTATTTTATTTCTCTGCATCCATTGAATTTAGCCAGCCTCCCGGCGGCGGAGCGTATGGCCGCCTCCAGCTTTTTTGTCCGGCGTACCCCGTCCTCAAACCAGACGTTTTTCACATGCATAATGCCGCCCTTTACGTCCGCTGCGGCCTCGATGCGCCCCGCAAACCCGTCGCCGTAAACTATGGGCAGCGTGTAGTAGCCGAACTGCCGCTTCGATGCCGGGGTATATACCTCCCAGCGGTAGCGGAAGCCGAAGACGGTCTCGATAAGCTTCCTGTCCCACATCAGCGGGTCCAGCGGGGCCAGGAATTCACACCTGGGACGCTGGGGCGCCGCCGCCTTGTCAATTAGCGGCAGATCCTCCGTGAGGATATAGAACGTGTCTGCTGTTTCGGGGACGAAGAGGGGGGTGATCCCGCCGCTTTCCGTCAGCTCCCTGAAGGCCCTGCGGCGCCGGTCGGTGTCCATGCCCCATATTCCCATAAGGCTGTCCGAGCGTTTGTCCCACAGCGCGCCGACGGCGCCGATGCGGCGTATCACGCCCCATTTGACGTGGTCGGGAAGCTCCGCATTCGGGTCGGGGGCGGACAGGATCTCCTCGGGTATGTGGCGGGAGGCCAGGTCGTAAAACTTTCTCGTGCCCTCCTTGTGGTGGATGATGAGCCGCCCGTCAGAATACAGCTGTTCCAGCACGGCCCTGGCGGCGCCGGTCTTGTTGTGCCAGTCGCCGCTCCAGTGGATGGCGGAGTTCCAGCGTATCTGCCCCTGCACGGGCAGCGCGTCTGAGCTGACGGGGCCGTTCCCGGCTATATAGGCCATCACCTTGTCTATGAGAGGGCCGAGTTCCTCAAAGCGGTCGGCGTTTCTCAACGCCGTATCGCGCCATCGGGCGAAAAAGGGCCAGTCCTCCACCGGAAGGACGGACATCTCCTTGTCCGGGTAATCCACCAGCGCCCGGTCGGTGTAGAGCAGGTCGTACAGATCCTTTTTCGTAACGCCCTTTACCCGGGACTGCAGCGTCAGCTCCGCGTTGCGTCCGCATACGTCGATGGGGTCGAACTGGATGCACCCGGCCTGACGGATGTACTCAAGGGCCCCGGCTTTGCCCTCGAACCGGTACCCGCCCAGAAGCCCCTGTTTCAAAAGCATGAACCGCCGCAGATTTTCAAGTGTAATTTCCATGGCCCACCTCGCTGACGATTTACGCTATTGTACCACATTTCCCGCCTTTGCGCCACGGCGCTGTTTCCGCCATTTGACAAACGACGCACCGGACGGTATAATATACGTATCTTGATAAAGGGGTGAAAGGATGTATCGCTTTTCTTGCTGACGATTTGTTGCATCAGCGGGAAAAGTGCGCCTATTTGACCCATGTGCGGCCTTATTATGCCCATTTCATCGGTCACGGGACAGCTGTTCCCGTGACCGATTTTTGTTTTCCGGAGGTATGATATGGCACTTATAGACGTTTCCGACCTGACCTTCGCCTACGAAGGCAGTTACGACAATATATTCCAGCACGTGTCTTTTCAGATAGACACGGACTGGCGGCTGGGCTTCATCGGCCGCAACGGCAGGGGCAAGACGACGTTCCTCAATCTTCTGATGGGGAAGTACGAGTATACCGGCGTGATATCCGCTCCGGTGGAGTTCGAGTATTTTCCCTATGAGCCCGCGGACCCGGGCGACACCGCCTTGGCGGCGGTGGAGGGCGTGTGCCCCGGCGTACCTTATTGGCAGATAGTGCGGGAGCTGGGGAAACTGGACGTGGAGGAGGGGGCGCTGTACCGCCCCTACGGGACGCTTTCCGGCGGCGAGCGGACGAAGGTGCTGCTGGCGGCCATGTTTCTGCGGGAAAACGCGTTCCTGCTCATCGACGAGCCCACCAACCATCTTGATATGCGGGGCAGGGAGCTGGTCAGCGATTACCTGCGCACGAAAAAGGGCTTTATTCTCGTATCCCACGACAGGGCGTTTCTTGACGGCTGCATAGACCACGTGCTGTCAATAAACAAAGCAGATATACAGGTGCAGCGGGGCAACTACTCCTCGTGGCGGCAGAACCGTGACCGGCAGGACGCCTTCGAGCTGGCGCAGAACGAGAAGCTGGGCCGGGAGATTCGGCAGCTGCGGGACAGCGCCCGGGAGAAGGCGGGCTGGGCCGATACAGCGGAAGCCCGGAAGCACGGCGGTGCCACCACCGAGAGCATGCCCAATTCCCGGGCCTATCAGGGGGAGAAATCCCGGAAGCAGATGGCCCGGGCAAAGGCCATCGAGACCCGCCGGGAGCGGGCCGCGGAGGAGAAGGAGAAGCTGCTGAAGAACGTCGAGCGGGAGGACCCTCTGAAGATAACGCAGCCCCGATATCACTCAAACCGCCTCGTCCTTCTGAGTGACGTGATCGTGGATTACGGGGTGGGACCCGTCTGCACGGGCGTCACCTTTACCGTGGAGCGGGGGGACCGGGTGGCCGTCATGGGACCCAACGGTTCGGGCAAGTCAAGTATCATCAAGCTCATATCAGGGCAGGATATCCCCCATACCGGCACCGTGGAGGTTGGCAGCGGCCTGAAGATATCCTACGTGACTCAGGACAGCGCCGAAATGTCCGGCTCCCTGCGGGAGTACGGTGCGAAGTTCGACATAGATGAGAGCGTGTTTCTGGCCATCCTGCGCAAGCTGGGCTTTGAACGGGTGCAGTTCGAGAAGGACATGGCCGATTACAGCGCCGGACAGAAGAAAAAGGTGCTTATAGCCCGGTCGCTGAGCGAGGCCGCACATCTGCACGTATGGGACGAGCCCATGAACTATATCGACGTGATATCCCGCACGCAGCTGGAGGAACTGATCCTGAACTTCAGACCCACGCTGCTGTTCGTGGAGCACGACAGGGTCTTCACGGAGAAAATCGCAACGAAAACCGTCGCGCTCCCTTGATAAAATCGGCGCGTGCGGGTATAATGGGCAAGCTGTATACCGTATATGCGGTATATGACGGATATAACTGTGCTTCGGAGGGACGCAGGTGAAGAAGATAATCGGAAGACCGAAGGAGTATATCTACCTCATTCTGGGCAACGCCCTGTTCGGTCTGGCCTTCAATCTGTTTTTCAGAACCAACGACATAGCCGCCGGGGGCTTCGGCGGCCTGGGCATGGTGATAAACTACTATCTGCCCTGGGTCAGCATCGGCATGGTGGTGTTCATCATCAGCATACCGGTGTTCATATGGTCGCTTCTGGTGGAGGGGGGCAAATATACCCTGTCCGCCCTTATATCCACCGCCGTATACTCCTTCTTCATCGACGTATTTGCCGCGGTGCCAAATGTGACGGACAACCTCTTCATGGCGGCCGTCTGCGGCGGCGCCATGAACGGCCTTGCCGCCGCCACGCTGGTGCGGGGCAGGGTGTCCGGCAGCGGCACGGACCTGCTGGGCAGGCTCCTCATAACCCGCTTCCGGGTGCTGACGCTTGGCACCTTCGTCATGATGGCGGACGTTGTCGTGGTGGTGTCCTCCGTGCTGACCTTCGGCAATCTTGAGACCGGCGTCTACTCCGGACTTGCCATAGTGACCTGCTCCATCGTCACGGACTGGTGCATAAACGGCTTCAACAGGGCGTACCTTTTCCAGGTCATCACCAGCGTGGACGCGGCGTACCTTTCAAAGCAGATCCACGAGCAGCTGGACCGGGGCGCCACTCTGGTGCAGGTTAAGGGCACCTACTCCTTCCAGGACAAGAACATGCTCATGGTGGTGGTGTCCCCCCGGCAGGTTTACGAGATGAAGGACCTCATCAAAAAGTACGCGCCGGACGCCTTCGTGACGCTCATCTCATCAAAAGAGGTCATCGGCGAGGGCTTTGAGGGCGTGGACGTGACGGTGCCCGTCAAGGAGCTTGACGAGATGGACAGACGCGTTTCGGAAAGATAAGGAAAAAGTGGCCGGAGGGGGCGCGAATGCCCCCTCCGGCCTTGTTTTTGTACTGTGATATGGTAAAATATAAACAGAAATAATACCGCTTCGGCGGCTTTCACGAGGAGGTGTCGGCGTGAGCAATTACGGAAAGCCGATCTACGGAATGGTGGCAAATGAGGAACCCGTCGTACGTACCGTCCACGGCCTTGTAAAGGGGCAGGGGAGAAACGGCGTGGGGGTGTTCCGCGGGATACCCTACGGCGACAGGGTGGACGGCGACAGACGTTTCCAGCCCCCCAGAGCCGTCGGCGACTGGGAGGGCGTGCTTGACTGCACGAAGAACGGACCCATCGCCATGCAGTTTGGTACGAGCATCTCCGGGTCCTGGGATTTCGGAGACTACTTTTCCGGGGGAAAAAGGGAGCTTTTCGGCTGTGAGGACGAGGTGCAGAGCGAGAACTGCCTCGTGCTGGACGTGGTCACTCCGGGCATAGACGACCGTAAACGGCCCGTAGCGGTGTACATCCACGGCGGCGGTTACGCCGGCGGCTCCGGCACGCTGGTGCTGGGGGCCGACAGATGGGTCAAGGAGGAGAACATCGTGGCGGTGGGGATAAACCACCGGCTCAACGTGTTCGGGTATCTGGATCTGTCAGCCTTTGACAAACGCTTCGAGCGCAGCGGCATGGCCGGTATACTTGACCTGGTGCTGGCCCTCGAGTGGGTGCGGGACAACATCGCGGCCTTCGGCGGCGACCCGGCCAGGGTCACCGTCATGGGAGAGAGCGGCGGAGGCAGCAAGATAAACACGCTGCTGGCCATGGATGGGGCAAAGGGCCTTTTCCGCGCCGCCATCGTGGAGAGCGGCTCCGGCATACCCGGCAGCATGGATTCCGGCGAGGCAACGGACAACGCGAAAGCCCTCATGTCCGAGCTGGGTATCGGCGGCGACTGGCAGAAGCTTCTCGAGCTGCCCGCGCAGGATATACTGAGCGCCTGCGACAGGGCGGGCATACGCCGTTTCAGCCCCAGCGCCAACGATACGGACCTGCCGTACAACGCAGCTATGAAATATCTTGAGGCAGACGAGTCCCTTCCGCTGCTGGTGGGCTCCTCCTCCGAGGAGGGCGGCGCCTTCTGCGAGCCGGAGGAACTGACGTGGGACGACCTGCCCGACCGTCTGGCCGACGGCACGATCCCCGGCATTACAAAAGACAACGCGGGAGACGTCATCGCCCGGTTCCGGGCGCTGGATCCCTCCTGCGACGATCCCTTCCGCATGCTCCTGCGGCTGCAGTGCCTTTGCGGCGGAAGATGGACCCGTTCCTTCAACCAGGCCCTCGAGAAGGCTGAGAAGGGTGCGGGAACGGTATACAGCTATCTGGTGACGTTCCCCTCGCCCCACGCAAGAGCGCCGGAGCGCCGGATGGCATGGCATACGGCGGACCTGCCCCTGCAGATGCGCATAGTGGCCCACGAGTGCTGCGAGGGCGTGTCGGAGAAGATGGCCCACGCCTGGGCGCAGTTCATCCGCACGGGCAGCCCCTCCACCCAAGAGCTTGAATGGCCCGCCTTTACGGCCGACGGCAGGGAGACCATGGTGTTCGACACCGTAACGGGGATCAAAAAAGACCCCATGGCCCCTTACAGAAAATACGGACGCTGACCGGGAGGTGTTTTCATGGCGGATATCCGCAACAGCATCGAAAATTTCACCATGAATTTCAACGAGGCGTTTCTTGAAAAGGCCGAGGGGTACAGACGGCCCCTCAGGTCAGCCCTGTGCGCTCCCGTCGGGACGGTCAGAATGGAGAAGCGGGGGGACCGCTGGGAGGCTGTGGCCGAGAACAGCCCCCTCCTGCCCCGGGAACTGGGGAAGGGGGAGAGCGTGTGCTACGACTTCGGAGATCACCGGGTGGGCTTCGTCAGCTTCACCCTTGAAAGCGCGGGAAGTCCCCCGGACGCTCCCGCCCACCTGCGCATAAAGCTGGGGGAGCGGCCCTGTGAGATAGGGGAGGATACGGCCTCCTACTCCGGCTCCATCAGCTCAAGCTGGCTGCAGGAGGAGTTCATCCACGTGGACGTGCTGCCCGCTGCGGTGAGCATGCCCCGGCGCTACGCGTTCAGATATTTGGAGATCACGGCCGTTGACACCTCGCCAAAGTACCGGGTGGTGGTGAAGGACGTGGAGTGCAGGACCGTCACCTCCGCCGACACAGGCGCGCTCAAACCGGCCCCTTCGGATCTGCCGCCCCGGCTGAAACGGCTGGACGACATAGCCGTAAAGACCATGGAGGACTGCATGCAGGACGTCTTCGAGGACGGCCCCAAGCGGGACCGGCGGCTGTGGATAGGCGATCTGCGGCTGCAGGCCCAGGTGAACTATCTCACCTTCGGAAATCTCGACCTGGTGCGGCGTTGCCTGTACCTCTTCGCGGGCGTGACGCAGAACGAGGGCAGCGTCGGGGCGTGCATGTTCACGGAGCCCCGGGTCATAGTGGACGACACCCGGCTATTCGATTACAGCCTTTTCTTCGTGTCCTGCCTTTACGATTACTGGCGGGAGACGGGGGACCGGGAGACCCTCGCGAACCTGGCGCCCACCGCCTTCCGTCAGATAGAACTGTCGGAAAAGCTGCTGGATGATAACGGACTCATCGTTGAGCCCGAGGGCTGGTGGTGCTTCCTGGACTGGAACGACGACCTCAGCAAGCAGGCCGGAGCCCAGGGAGTGTTCATCTACGCCGCCGGGCAGGCAGCGGCGCTGGCCGACGCGCTGGGCGACGGTGAAAGAGCCGGGTATCTGCGCTCGCTGCGGGACAGACTCATCGCCGCCGCGGAGAGATTTCTCTGGGACGGTGACGCGCTCTTTTACCGGAGCGGCAAAGACGGGCAGATATCCTATGCCTCCCAGGTGTGGATGATACTGTCCGGGGCTGCGGACCGGGAGCGGGCGCGGGATATACTCACACGGCTTCTGCGAAACGGCAACGACCTGAAGATGACGACCCCCTACATGCACGACCATTTCGTGAAGGCGCTGATGGAGTGCGGCATGTATTGCGAGGGCTTTGAGTACGTGGCCGGATACTGGGGCGCCATGGCCGACGACGGGGCCGACTGCTTCTACGAGATCTTCGACCCGGAATCCCCGGACACGTCCCCCTACGGCTCCATGATGATAAACAGCTTCTGCCACGCGTGGAGCTGCGGCCCGGCGTATTTCATACGAAAATACTGGGATCGCCTCACGCCGCGGCAGAAGGCGGAACTGGCGTAAAAAAAGACCCCCGGCCTGAAAGGCCGGGGGCTTTTTTATCTGAACAGTTCACCGGTGAAATACTGCTCCTGAAAGCGAATCGAGGAGAGTATCTCCTCGTCGGAGAAGTCCTCGCCGGTGAGGGAGACTATCCACTTGTCCTCAACGTCGTCAAAGCGGTGGTACACGGCGATCACGGTGCCGGTGAACGTCTCGATGGGGCCGTCGGCCCCCAGCACGTAAACGTCCTGCTCCTCACCGTCCGGGGCGAAAACGCCCTCCACGCAGCCGTAGTTCACGGGATAGACGATATTGGGATGCCGGGGATGGACGGAATGCATGGGCCGGTCGATCCTGCCGGACACCACTGCGCCGATTATGCCGGAGTAGTCCTCCGGCGGACGGCCGGTGACGCTCATAATTTGAGACCCTTGAAAACGTCCTTCAAAGCGGGGTAGAGGGTGCGGAATTTAGCGTACTGCGCCTCGTATTTTGCCGCCAGTGTCCGGTCGGGCTCCACCGTGGAGCTGACCTTCACTATGGCGTCGGCGCACTCACGGACGCTGCCGTACACGCCGCAGCCCACCATGGCCAGCATGGCGCCGCCGCAGCCGGGCCCCTCCTCGCTGACGGGGATATCGAGGGGCATGTCGAGCACGTTGGCGAGGATCTTTCGCCACAGCACGCTTTTCGCGCCGCCGCCGCACAGCATGCTCCGCTCCGGGGCGACGCCCAGAGCCCGGGCCACCTCCACGCTGTCACGGATGGCGAAGGCGACGCCTTCGAGGACTGCCTGGACCATATCCGCCCTGGACGTATCCATGGTCATGCCGATGAACGCCGCGCGGGCGTCGGTGTCGTTTATTGGACTGCGCTCGCCCATGAGATAGGGGAGGAAGAACACCCGGTTGTCCCCCAGCCTGTCGTCGAGACCGGACTGCTCGGCGCCGTAGTCGGCGGTGCCGAGGATGTCCTCGCAGAACCACTTGTTGCAGGAGGCGGCGGAGAGCATGCAGCCCATGAGATGATAGCCGCCGTCGGCGTGACAGAAGGCGTGAAGGGCGTTGTTGCCGTCCACACCGAAGTTTTCGGAGGATATGAACACGGTGCCGGAGGTGCCGAGACTTATATTGCAGCGCCCCTCGCCCACGGTGCCGGTGCCCACGGCAGCCGCCGCGTTGTCCCCGGCTCCCGCCACGACGCGGACTCCCTCGGGCAGTCCCAGCCTGGCGGCGACGTCGCTCTTTACGGTGCCGATGACGGCACAGCTTTCATAGAGGCGGGGCATCCATTGGGGAGACACGCCGCAGATATCCAGCATCTCGCCGCTCCAGCGGCGGTTTTTCACGTCCAGCAGCAGCATGCCCGACGCGTCGGATACGTCGCAGGCGTGCACGCCGGTGAGGAGATAGTTTATATAGTCCTTGGGGAGCATTATCTTTCTTATCCGGGCGAAGTCCTCCGGCTCGTTGTCACGCATCCAGAGGATCTTCGGCGCGGTGAATCCGGCAAAGGCGATGTTGGCTGTCAGCTCCGACAGACGGTCTTTGCCGACGGCCTCGTTGAGCCAGGCGGTCTGTTTGTCTGTGCGGCCGTCGTTCCACAGTATGGCGGGACGGATGACGTCGTCGTTCTCGTCCAGCACCACCAGACCGTGCATCTGCCCGGCTACGCCTATGCCCGCCACCTTTCCGGCGTCCGCGCCGTTCAGCAGCTCCGCCATGGCGCTCTCAACGCCCTCCCACCAGTCTCCGGGGCGCTGTTCGCTCCAGCCGGGATGGGGGAATATGAGGGGATACTCCCGGGACGCGGTGCGCAGTATCTGTCCTGCCTCGTCCATGAGCAGCAGCTTCACGGAGGAGGTGCCCAGGTCTATTCCGATAAACAGCATGGTCGTTACCGCCTTTCTGATCGGTCGTATCAGGTCTGCCCGGCGGGCGCCGCCCCATCCGGGGACTGCTCGGCGCCGGAGCCCTCATCGTCAAAGGCGCCCTCCTTCACCAGCTGCAGGAACACCTCCACCACCCTGGGATTGAGCTGGGTCCCGGAGCAGCGCTGTATCTCTGCGGCCACGTCGGCAAGGGGCATCTTTTTACGGTAGGGACGGGTGGAGTACATTGCGTCGAAGGTGTCGGCCACGGCTATGATGGAGGCGACCTCCGGTATCTCGTCGCCGGAGAGACCACGGGGATAGCCCCGTCCGTCGTACCGCTCGTGGTGGTATCCGGCGCCGAGGGCAAGCTGCGGCGCGATGGGTATCTTGTTGAGTATCTCGTAGCCTCTGGAGGAATGGCTCTTCATCACTACGAACTCATCGTCGGTGAGGCGGCCGGGCTTGTTGAGGATGTTGTCGGGGATGCTTATCTTTCCTATGTCATGGAGCAGAGCGATGTTGTAGATATCCTCTATCTCCTCCTTGCTCTTGCCCAGCTTTTCCGCCATCATGGCGGTATATTTCGCCACACGGCTGGAGTGGCCGTTGGTATAGGCGTCCTTCATATCGATGCACTCGGCGAAAACGCTGGTCATCTCGTTGACCAGAGCCTTCGTCTCCCGCTGCTTTTTCACGAGAGCCCGGTTCCTCTTAACGTTGGCGAGTATCGTCACGCCCACCAGCATGCCCGCGCCCAGGATCACCATGGCGATCTGGAACCACACCTGCTCGTATACGGCCTTCTCCTTGATGATGGTGATGACGAGTTCCTTGTCGATATCCCCGGTGAGAGTGTTGAGCAGATTCAGATGGAAGCGGTAGGTGCCGCCCTTCAGGTTGGTGTAGCTGGCGTAGGTCAGCTCCTGCTTCGTCGTCTCGATGGGAGCGTCGTCAAAGCCCTCCAGATAGTAGCTGACGTGGGGATCGTACAGGGCGTAGGTGAAGGCGTTGGCGTATATGTTGAGACGGCGGCAGTCGGAGGGGATGTGGATCTCGGTGCTGCCGTGGACGCCCAGATATTTGTCGTCCACCGTCATGTAGGGGACCGCCAGACGCACGTCGGTGTCGCTGTCATGGGTATCGTTTATGTTATAGGCCACAACGCCGGTGGAGCAGGCCATGAACAGCGTACCGTCCTCGTCCAGCTGGCTGTAGGAGTTGGCGGTGGCCACCCGCGTAAGGCCGGAATTGGTGTCGTAATGGGTGAAGGCGAAGGGGGTGTCGGCCAGCAGATCGGACTTTTTCAGCACGTAGATGCCGTTGCTGCTGATGACCCAGGCCCTGTCGAGCTGGTCGAAGAAAACATCGAAATTGTTGGAGTAGGGGAAGTTTTTCAGAGTCGTGATGACTCCGTCCTTCATGTAGGAGATGGAGTTGCTGGTGATGATCCAGCACAGACCGTCGACGGCCGGGTCGTTTTTCAGCCGCAGGATGACCTCGGAGCGCAGACCGTCCTCGATGCCTATGCGGGACACCCTCGAGCCGTTGATCACGTATATGCCGTCGCCGTCGCTGCCGGCCAGGATGCTGCCGTCGTCCGCCTGCTCGATGCACAGTATCTCCAGGTTGCTTATGCCGTTAGCCCCGTCGTACACGGCCGTGACCCGGCCGTCGGTGATGATGTTCACGCCGGCGTTGGTGGCAACGGCGACGGAGCCGTCGCTGAGCTCCTTCATCATCCTCGCCCGGTTGGCGGCAAGACCCGTGTCCTTCACGTAGGAGAACCACTCCCCGGTGGAGGGGGTGTAGCGCACAAGACCGTAACTTGAATAGGTGCACAGCCATATATCGCCGCGGGAATCCTGACGGATGCAGCGGATCCTCGCGCCGGCCATCAGTTCGGTAAGGTCGTTCTCCACCTGCTGATAATCCGGACCCAGAACCACCAGACCCGTATCGGTGCCGATGAGGATGTCATCGCCGCAGCGGCAGGTGGTGTTCACCACCATGGCGCCCAGCTTTGCGCGGGCGCTGACGTCGGTAAAGCGGTTTTCAACTATCTTCATCACGCCCTGACGGGAGGAGGAGAACCAGAGGTTGCCCTCGTAATCCACCATCATATGGTCGATGGAGTTGGTCATGGGCAGGTCGCTCAGGACGACTATCCCTCCGGAGGGGGGGAGATAGCATATTCCGTTGTCGGCGGTGACCCACACCTCGCCGTTGATCAGATGGATGCTCTTTATGGTGCTCAGAGGCTCTACGGAGATGCTTCTGGCGTTTTTCATGCCGTCGGACAGATCGCCGTAGATTATCTCGCTCTCCAGCATGCCAAGATATACGCAGCCGGGATTGTCCATGTCCGCCTGGATCGTATATACCATGCCGAAGCCCAGCTCAGCGCTGCCGTAATAGCCGCTGACCCGGTGCTGCTCCACCGTGAACACGTCGCCGCTGTTGGTGACGCCGTAGATAACGCCCTCCGGGCCGTTGACCAGCTCGCACACGTACTGCCTGTTTATCATGGCGTCGTCTATGGGGTGGAGAACGCCCTCGCTGTCGATGTAGGCGATGCCCATGGTGGTGGCGAGGATGATGTTGCCGTCCTCGTCCTCGGTTATGGAGTGAACGGAGGAGGAGCTGAGGCCCTCGTCTCTGTTGTAAAAGGTGAACTGCTCATCCTGGAGGCAGGCTACGCCGCTGTCGTTGGTGCCTACCCATATCCTGTCGCGGCTGTCGGCGAACAGGCTCACCACGCTGGACACGCCGGAGGAGGCGTCGTACCGGTGGAAGGTGTTGCCGTCAAAGCGGATGAGGCCGGAGTAGCTGCCTATCCATATATACCCGTCGGAGGACTGGACTATGGCGTTGGCCTCGGAGGTGGGCAGTCCGTTGGAGTTGTCGTAGAGAACGGCGCTGACGCCGATGCCCTGACCCGTGGGGTCGGACACCACCGCGGCGGCACCGGGCACGGCGGCACACAGCAGTATAAATGCCAGCAGGGCGGCGGCGGTGCGCGCCGCCGCGCGGATAAGCGAACGTTTTTGAGATATATACATAAGCTCCCTCTGTCAGTTGCCTGAAAATGAATTTTGAATGCTGTACATTAAACGTATTATATCAACAATATGCAGTGAGGTCAAATACGGCGTGAAGAAAAAACCGCCGGAACAGACTGAATTTCAGCCTGTTCCGGCACGGATGTTTTTTTACGCCTCAACGGTCCTTCTTCTGTCCTCGTGGGTGAGGTAATAGGCCTTTTTGTCCTCGTACATGGCGTTGTCCGCCCGCTTGAAAACGTCCCGATAGCCTGTGTCGGTGTCGGGGGAGAAGACAGCGCAGCCTTTGGAAGCGCCGAACTCAAGGTCCTTCTCGACCCTGTCGAGACGCTCGCCGATGTCGCCGAGGGACTGTTCCACGATAACGGCGAACTCGTCGCCGCCGATGCGGTAGAGCCTCGCGTCCTCAAAATGCCGCCGCAGGGCGTGACCCAGCTCGGTGATGGCGCCGTCCCCCTGCTCGTGGCCGTATTTGTCGTTTATCTCTTTCAGGCCGTTCATGTCGAAGATGATCAGGGCGAACCGGGCGGTGCCGCCGCGGATCTTCTCGTCCAGCCCGCTGACGTACTCCTCGTAGGCCGTTCTGTTGCCCAGACCGGTGAGAGAGTCGAGATACGCCTGAGAGCGCACGTAGGACAGACGCCTGCCCAGCTGGCTCTCGAGGGAGCGTATCTGATTGCCCAGCTCCGTTATCTCGTCCCGGGAGAAGGTGCGCTCCTCTTCGCCGCGGAGATTTATATCGGCCCCGGGGGACAGCTCCCTGACCAGGGTCTCAATCTCGTCGGAGATGGAGTTCATCTCGCCCAGCAGTACGCGGAACCGCCGCCTGAACCGGGCGGTGATCACCGCCACCACGCTCATAGCGATAACGAGGGACACCGCGGTGATGACCACGGTGGTCTTGACCTGACCGGATATCTGCTGCTCGTACCAGTCTGCGCTGAAATCCACCGCCACGATGCCGGCAACGCTGTTTCCGGAATCATAGACCGGCGTATAGGCGCTGTAGAACCTGCCCCAGCGGTCGCCGTAGGGCTCCTTGTCCACCGACGCGGTGCCGAGGCTCGCCTGATACAGCGCGTCGGTATACGCCACCGGCTCGCCGAACTCGCCGGGCACGTCGGAGGGGTCCACCAGGAACACGAAGTTCCCGCCGCCCAGGTCGCGGACACAGTAGATGTACTCAAGGGCAAAGTTGTTCTGGAAGTAGGACAGAGTGCGGTAAATCGTCTGATAATCGTCGGTGTCCTCGTCTCCGGCCTTCAGACCGGCCATGGCGTCTCCGTCCAGCATGGCGGCTGCCGTGTTGGACACGTCCAGCATTCTGTTTTCAATCAGCGTTCTCATGGCCTTGTCGGACTGCCTCATAAGCACGAAGCCCAGCACGACGTTGACCGTCAGCAGAAAAACGCATACGGCCATCACGTAGATGGCGGAACGACTCGGTTTTTTCATCATAGTCGGTTCTCCGGCATTTTACTGTCTTTTCAGTAATTATAACGCAGATCTGTGCCTATTTCCACCCTTGATTATATTTTTATTGCGGTTTTCTCCGGCCCTCACGCGTCGGGTCCGGGACCTTCGCGTTATCTGTCCCCGCCCGTTTTTTCCGGCCGCGTCTGCTTCTCTGCCATGGAATCGCAAACGCCCTTCACGTACGCCTTCGCCAGCTCGTATTCCTCCACGCCGTACCGCCCGGCCATCATCTCAAAGATGTCGATGGGCACGGTAACGTCGTTGGCGTCGCAGTGCTCGCCCATGTACCGGCCAAGCCCGAAGACCTCGATCTTCAGCGTGACGGGGTCAAGGTCCTCCGTCCACATCCTGGTGAGCCCGGCTATGCTCCTGCGGCCCCGGAGGTTGTGTATGTACCGCAGCAGCGCGGCCTCGCCAAGACCCAGGGCGAACATGCCGATGGCGGAGATCCACGCCGGCCAGAAGGCCTGGGTATAGTATATGTCCTTCCACCCGCCCCGGTCCTCGCCGATGACGATGACCATGAGGAAATAGGTCAGCATATAGACCCAGTAGGGGATAAGGGCGATGAACATCTCCCGCCTGGTGAAGAATATTCCGGCCTCCACGCACTCGAAAAGGACGATGGTCAGCGTCGGCGTGATGAGATGCAGCCAGAAGTTCATGCCGGTGACGGCGGCGGCGCCGCTTACGGGCAGGATGAGGAGAAGGGTGGTGGTCATCGTTATGGCCACGCCCAGCGCGCCGCAGAACTGGAACAGCACCACCCACCTGGGCAGCATGAACCGCTTTCTGCGGATGCCCTCCACCGCGTAGGGTATCATGAACGCCGCGCCCACGGCGGAGAACATGTTGGACAGCACGGTGAAATAGTGGAATATGTCCTCGTCGTCGTCGCCCCAGGACCGCAGTCCCATTACGATGGCCGCAAAGGTGAGGATAAGCACCAGTATGCCGGCGGCCAGAGCGATGGCGCTCCGGTACTGATACAGGGAGATAAGATAACGCTTCCGGCCGGAGACCGGTTCCTTCCCGTTTTTGTGTGACATAACGCGCCGCTCCTTTTTGCAGTATGTATGCACTCCGGAGGGAGATCAACAACGGAAAATATGAATTGAGTATACCATTTTCCGCCCGGGATTTCAATTATCGTCTTATGAATATACAGATTGTGACGACGTACAAAAAGGAAAGGGCACACTGCCGTGTACCCTTTCCTCTGTGGATAGAAAATCATATTTTGATAGAAAAACAGCCTATGGGTGCAAATGAGGATGCGTGGATTCAAAGCAAACGTTTTGTTGCGTTGATTCATTTTTTTGCGGTCTATTCCCGCTTTTTGTCCGTTCCGAACACAGCTTCCGCGTCATTTATGCCGATATCTGCCATACCGGCGGCGTATTCGACCATTCTGCAGAAATCCCGCGCGTCGTATTCTCTGCCAGTGATCGACGTGATCGTTTCGCCTTTGCTGAAAGCGTTCAGAACGTCGAACGGG
>JAEEGL010384903.1_pt1 | contig 18642 bp, 12 predicted proteins | sample 9134231 | NCBI WGS metagenome assembly JAEEGL01 (sample SAMN16246548, study PRJNA631951) | gut metagenome | biome: gut microbiome; feature: rumen; material: fiber-attached | host: Bos | place: Iran: Karaj | collected 2018-10 | reverse complement strand
TGGGGATTGGGGATTGGGGATTGGGGATTGGGGATTGGGGATTGGGGATTGGGGATTGGGCTCAATCCCCAATCCCCAATACCCATATACATATTTAAAGGATTAAAAAAAATATGAAATATTATTATACATGATGAAACAATTAAAAAAAAAATATTATAAATGGTTAAAAATCTAATTTAATTTATTCACCAAATTTTTAATAGTTATATTATATAAAAGAAGAAGAATAATATCAAATTATTTTATAAATGAAAGTAAAAAATTTAGAAAATTATTTGAATTTCCATAATATTATTTATTAAACATAATTTTTTCTTAAATGAATCGAAATTTAAAAAAAATCAATTATTTTTATCTAAAAAAAAAAGGATAAAAAAATAAAAATTTCAAAAGAAAGAAATATAGGTTAATAAAATAAAGTTAAAAATTAATAAAAAATAAGACTGAATTTATTATTTATAACCAAGAATCATTTTAGCTCCATCAAGAATAATATCAAGATTATAAGGTTTATTTCCAGCTCTTAATTCCAGAATAAAAGTAGCAAATTCATACATTTGTTCTTCACTCATTTTATCAACAAAATCTCCAATTCTATCTTTTTTAATTTTAATATTATCATTAATAATTTTTTCTTCAAGAGAATTAACTTTATTCATAACTAAATTAACTTGAGCTTTTAATTCATCCATATCAGAAAAAATTTTATTAATTGCTTCTTGATGAGCATTTAATATTTTATTTATATTACTTATTTCACTTTCTAAGTTACTTATTCTTTGTTCATGCCCATATAAAATTTTACATATTTCTTCTATTTTCCCTGAATTTTCAAATATTGTTGATTGAATTGAAGCTATTGCTTTTGAATGTTCTGCTAATATTTCTGTATGTTCATTTAATATTTTTGATATTGAATCTAATTTTTTTATATTTTCATTTGTTTGCTCTTTTAATTTTATTATTTCATTTCTATTTTCATTTGTTTCTATATTTAATTTTTCTATATCTTTCATTTGATCTTTTGCTAACTGCTTTAATTCATTTGATTCTATAAATAATTCTTTTATATTATTTATACATTCCATTGTTTTTTTCTGTTCTTCACTTATTATTATTCCTTGGGCTATAATTAATTCTTTTTGTTCTTGATTTGATCTTGTTAATAAAGAAAGGGTTTTTTCATGATCTTTACTAATATTTTCAATAGAAGATAATTTTGATTCATAACTTGAAATTCTATCATTAACTTTATTCATTTCTACATTTATTTTATCTTTAGTAGCAATAATTTGATTAGTTAAAAAATAAAAATCTTGTTTTATTGCTGAATTACTTTCTTTAATATCATCTTTAACATCTTTAAATCTTTCTTTCATAAAATCATTAGTCTCTTTTATTTGATTTTGATTGAATTTAAATTGTAAATCCATTTTTTCATTAGTAGAATTAATTTCAGAATGAAGATTATTATAAACATTTTTAATATCTTTATCTAATATTTGGAAACCCATATCCATTCTTTTATTACTAATTTCAATTTCATTATGTAAAGTTTGATGAGTTTGTTTAATAGCATTTCCCAAATTATTAAAACCTAAATCCATTTTATTATCCAAGTTATTTAATCCTGTATCAATTTTATAATCTAAAACCCCAACACAATTATTTAATTTATTAATTTCACCACACATTACATCTGTTTTCTGAAATAAAAAATTAATATTTTTCGTATTTTCATTAACTTGATTTCCAATCACATTAACTCTATTATTTAAAATACTAACATTTTGTTGTAATTGCCCTATTTGTCTATCATGTAAAGCAACATGATTTTGTAATTGTCCTATTTGTCTATCGTGTAAAGCAACGTGATTTTGTAATTGACCTATTTGCCTATCATGTAAAGCAACATGATTTTGTAATTGACCTATTTGTCTATCATGTAAAGCTACGTGATTTTGTAATTGATTTATTTGATAATCATGACGATCAAGACGCTTATCTATTATTGATAAATGAGCATTTGTTTTTTGTGCAAAATTATCGAAATTTGTTCTTAATGTTCTATGCTGAGATTCTATTGAACCTATGTTATTTATTGCATATGTTAGTTCTGATTTTATGTTTGAGTTTTTTTCGTTTTCTGATGCATCATTCATATCTTTTTTAAATCTTTCATTTTCATGAAGAATGCTTTGAGTTGATTCAACAATAGATAATATATTTGATGCAAATTCTATTCCGCTACTTATTCCTCCCAATATCAATTTTCCCTTTCCCATTCTTATTAATAATTTTATCTAATTTTCTGATACTTTAATATTAAAAATTTTTGAAATTAAAAATTTAAGTTAACTACATTATGTCATTTTTTTAAAATAAAAGTTTAATTTTTAAATATTGTTGTTTATTTGAATACATTTTTTTTTATTCTTACTCGAAATTGATATATTTATTCACAATAAATTGGAAATTGCTTCAATTTATCATAAATAGTTAATTATATTTAATTAAATTCAATTATATTTAATTATATAATTAAAAAATAAGTTTCTGAATAAAAAACAAAAAATAATTAAAATAAAAACTTGAAATTCTTTAAATTACTATTAAAAAAAAAATAAATTTGTATACCAATAAAATAATTTAAAATATATATTTAAACTATATAAAAACCTCATATAAATCCTACTTAAAAAACCCCAAAGAAAAAATAAAAATTTTATTCCCAAACCTTAATGGCCATATCTCTACTACCACTGACAATTTTTCCATCCACTGTGACAACAAGACCACAAACAGCTTCATCATGAGCTTCAAAAGAAGTTTCAATACTTCCATTTTTTGAATTCCAAACAGTAATAGTCCAATCACTTCCTCCACTAACAATTCTTCCGTCAATAAATTGACTCATACAAAGAATATGTCCAGTTCCATGTTTTAATCTAAGTTCAACATCTCTTTTTTCTATATTCCAAATAATAATAGTGTTATCATAACTTCCACTTGCAAATCTTTTATCTTTTAACATTTTTAAACAACTAACACTAGAATAATGACCTTCAAGAGTGAATAAATGTTTCCTTTTATTAATATCCCAAAATCGTATTGAATGATCACCTGAACCACTTGCCATAGTATAACTATCAATTTGAAGAACACAAGTTACCATTTCAGAGTGACCTTCTAAAATGTAACTTTCATCAATTTGTCTATCAGCACTTAAATCATAGAATCGAAGTGCTTTATCACCTCCTCCACAACAAACAGTAACATCAGTGACTGGAGAAACACAAAGGAAAGGATGTTTCATTTCATAACAATAGACCTCTTTTCCTGTATTTACATTCCATTTTCTTATTGTTTTATCTTGTGATACTGAAACTAATAAAATATTTGTATATTGAATTATATCAGTTACTCTATTTGTATGTCCTTTTAAAGTATAAATTGGCTTCTTTGACATTTCTCCTATATCCCACATTTTTATCGTAAAATCATATGATAATGATGCTATTTTTCCATTTTTGAATAACACTAATTTCTCTATGAAATCTTGATGTGCGTTCGGATATGTTTTTATACATTTATATTTCTTTTTTAATGATGGAGTATTATTTATGTGAAATGAATTTCGCCTTTTTAATGGAAGATCCTTTGATGATGTATTTTTTTTGTTTGAAGAATCTGCTTTGAAAGAATTTCTCCTTATTTGATTTCTATCTATTTTTAAAGATGCTAATTTCTTTGTTGATCTTGTAATTTGTGTTGAATTTTGATTTGTGTTTTCTGGTTTTCCTTCAGATTCAGTCTTTCCTGTTATTTCTTCGATTAGTTTCTTTTCCATTTTACTTTATTTCTTTTTATTTTTTTCTCTTATATAATAATTGTTATATATTTAATCTATTTTCTATGATTGTTTTATATTATCTAATATTTATAAATTGTCTTTCAATGTCAAATTGTTTTTTTTTGTTTTTTTCTAAAAAAGGGTTGAAAATAAATTTAACTTTTTCTAATCTAGTTATTTAAAATTATTTATAACCATAATAGTTAAAAATTGTTATTTAAAAGAATTTAAATGAAAATAATTTTTTAAAAATCCATTTTAATTCTTAAAAATATATATTAAAAAAAAAAAAACGAAAATTATAAGCTTTTGTAAAAATTTTTATAAATATTTTATAATATAATATTAATTAAATAATTTATATTAATTATTAATAAAAATTATAAAAAAATTATCAATCAAATAAATTAAAAAAATAACTTTCAAAAATGTCATTACAAAATCCTGAAGTACTAAAAAAAGTAGATGTGAACATAAATTCTTCAACATCAAAGCAAATGTATTCCTTTGGTAAAAATCGTCGATTCCGTCATTTAAAGCCATCCTCAGAGACATTTTTTTACAATCTACCTACATTCAAATCAACAAGATATGCGTCATTTGGATATGGAACACGTTCAGATTTTACACGTTCACTTCGAAATGGTAAGACTCAAGTATACTATGATATTCCATCAGATTTTAATTTTCGAGTACGTCACTCTCCTCAATATTCAATGGGAAAAGGAAGAGAAGATTGTAAGAGACCAATAAACAATGTAGATAAGAATGATCCTGGTCCCGGAGCATATAATGTATCTAGACCTCTTGGTTATAATGCTTTAAAATTTTCCATTTTTGGAAGAGATTGGGCTTATAAAGATGAAAGGAAAAATACAAAAAATTTTCCTGCTCCTGGACATTATAATCAGAAACTTTCTATTAATGGAACTGGAAGGTATCCTACTTCTAATTTTAATAATACTCAAGGATTAACTTTTTCAGGAGCTGAAAGATTTAAAACTCAATTTAATAAAAATCCTGGACCTGGTACTTATGAAAATGATACTATTTTTAATGGAACTGGATTCCATTTTTCTACAAAATATGGAAGTAATGTTGCTAAGACTATGCATAATAGACCTCCTCAATTTTATAGGAAAGATAAAGATAGTGGTACTCCTGGGCCTGGAAGTTATGATTTTTTCTCAGATTTTGAAGGATTTCAAAGATTTAAAAGTAGTAAAGCTTTTAAAAATAAATTTAAAATTAAACAAAAGAGTCAAAAAACTCAAAAAGATAAAAAAAGTGAAAAAAATGAAAAAGAAGATAAAAAGAAAAATGAGAAGAAAAATGAAAAAAAAGAAGATGATAATATTAGAGTTGAAGAGAATAATAATGAAAAAGGAAATGAAAATAATAATAAAAAAGAAGAAGAAAATAACGAAAAAAAAGAAAATGATAATAATAAAGTTGAAGAGAATAATAACGAAAAAGGAAATGAAAATAATAATAAAGAAGAAGAAGAAAATAACGAAAAAAATGATGAAGGGGAGAATAAAGAAAATATAGAAGAAGAAGTTCTTGAATTTAAAGAAGATATTGAAAAAGAAGAAAAAGTTAATGATGCAATAAATTAAATAAAAATTCTAATACTTAATAATAAATTTTATTATTAAATTTAATTTTTTTTCTGAATTTAATATAATTATTTTTTTAAAATCAAAAAAAAATAAATGGACGATATTGATAAAATAATTAATATAAGTTTATTAATAATATCATTAATATGCTTCATACAATCTTTCACAGTAGAATATTTACATTTAACACAAGAAAATTTAAAACAAGGTTTTTTTGAAGTAGTATTTTTAATAGTAACTTTTGAATGCATATTATATTTTCTTTTATTATCAGAATCAATTTTATTATTACTTAAAATAAATAATATTATAATTCACATAATTTTAGCAACAGTAATATTTTTTTCAAATTTAGAAATAATATTTTATAATATATTAACTTTAAATCATTTAATGAATTCAAGTATTAAAAAAGATAAATTAATTGAAAAAGATATGGAAAATAAAGATACAAGATCTTTTTCAATTTCTCTTAAAACTCATTCTTTTCTATATTTTCATGTTTTAAGTTTTATTGCCAGTTTTGTTTTTACTGTTTATTATTGTTTTGTTGGATTTATTTATCATGATAATAATACAAAAGAAAATATTTTTTGGTATTTTTTATTTATTAAATATTCAGATTATCTTTTTATTATTATTTTAATTCCTAGTTTTTTTTATTTATTATTTTCAATTCCTTATTTATGTATTTCGAAAAATAAAGAAGAAATTTCTGATAAAATAAAATTAAAAAATTATTCTTTATATTGTTTTTTAACTTCTTTATTATGGTTAATTTATTCTTCTTCTCTTATTTTTATAAATCGTTCTTCAGAATTATATAATAATAAAAATTTTCAATTTATATTTGCAATTATTTATTTACTTTCTTTATTAATTTGTTTTTGGTATCGTTCTAATTGTTTTTATGTGACTTCAATTATTTATGATGGAAATATTTCTATTTTGAAAATTATTAATTGTTTAAAAATATTGTTTTGTCTAAGAAAAGTTAAAAAATTTAGTTCTATTGATTATAATAATGCTTATTTAACTCATGCTCTTGCTTCAAAAAATGATTTTATTTCAGAAGATGATATTGGAAAAAGTTTTGACCAAAGTATAAGTTATAAAAGTTAATTTATATATATTTATTATATATATAAATTAATAATTTTATGTTATCAAAAAAATTTTTATGTTATTGAGTCATTGACTACAACTATATTTATTTATTAAATGTTATTCTATTTCAAAATTCAAATCAATTAATAAATAAATTAAAATAAACATATTTTTTAATGAATAAAAATAAATGTAAGAAAAATATATAAAAAAACGGGAATAAAAACAATAAAAATATAAAAAAATTCCATCAAAAAAACCATTTTTAAACTGAGCTAAATTCCTTAGTCCATTTATCATAAGTATCTAGATCTTTTTGACTGACACTTTTAGAAATATTCCCAATAGCATTCATTAAATCTTGATTTCCAATAGGAGCTTCACAGTTCCCTCTAAACTGAGGATCATCTACTAATTCTTCAATATTTCTTCCCTTATTCTTCTTCAACTCCCTTCTCATAGGCATAAGAGCAGCTTCTCTACAAACATTAGCTATATCAGCACCTGAATAACCATCAGTAGCTTTAATTAATTTATCATAATCAATGTCTTTGCTCAAATTAATTTTCTTTAAATTCAAATCAAATAATTGTCTCCTTCCCTTTTCATTAGGAAGAGGAATATAAACTCTCTTCTCAAATCTCCTTCTCAAAGCATCATCGAGATCCCAAGGTCTATTAGTAGCAGCCATAACAGTAACATTCTTTCCTTTATTTTCCTCACCTTGTTTCTCATTTGCTGAAGCACTGGTAGCTGAATTAACACCTTCCATTTGAACAAGGAATTCACTTTTAACTCTTCTTGAACCTTCTCCTTCCCCTCCTTCACCTCTTTTACTACAAAGGGAATCAACTTCATCAATGAAGATAGTAGTAGGAGCATAGAATCTTGCCATTTCAAATAATATTCTAACTAATTTCTCACTTTCACCTCTCCACTTACTAGCAAAAGAAGAAGAATGAACATTAAAGAAAGTGGTTTTTCCTTGAGTAGCAAGTGCCTTAGCAAGCATTGTCTTCCCAGTTCCAGGAGGACCATATAATAAAACTCCTCTCCATGGTCTTCGAATACCTTTGAAATAATCAGGAATAATTAAAGGTAGAAGAACAGCTTCTTGTAAAGTTTTTTTAGCTTTATCTAATTCTGCAATATCATCGAATTTCACATTTGGATTTATATCAACAACTTCCCTTTCTAACATTTCAATCAATTCTGCATCAGGACCATTACCATCAGGATAATGTGATAAGAGGAATGCACTCTTTGATTGAGATGATTGATTCTTTGATGAAGGTGCTTTATATCCTCCGTAGTTCATTGGACCATCAGGACCATAGTTTGCAAACTTTCCATATTTCTCATTCATTCTTTTTGAAGGAACATAATTATTTAATGCGTTGTTTATTTGGTTCATTGGGTTTACTCGGTGACCTCCTCGAGATGGGATACCATTATTATTTGAAGGATTGTTTTTTTTCATTTTTTTATTTAATTGTTTTTTTTGATTTATACATTTTATTTTTTCATTAAAATCAAAAAAAATAAAATGTTTAAAAGTTTTTTGAAAAATAAATATTTAATTTATTAATATTAAGATTTATTTTTTTTTATTATTTTTATACCTGTTTTAAATTCACAATATTTTAAACATTTTTCTGCATCTTTTTTTAAATCTTCATCCAATATATTATCATACACAATATCAAAGTATCTCATTGCTCTAACAATATTTTTATTCCACTTTAATTTTCTAATTCCCTTTTTAAAAATAAAAGAATAATATAAATAATTAATAGATTTAGAACTTGTTAAATATCCTTTAAATAATACTTGTCTTAAACTATTAAAAATATCTTTGATATGATAAAATATATTATGATAAAAAGGAATATTATTTTTAAATAAAAAATCCCAAATATCATGAAGAGAAGTTAAAATTTTTAATTGAAGAATAGGAATTTTAAATATTTTAGATTTAAATCCAGAAGAATTAATACTATTACCAATAATATCTAAAAAATATGATAAAATCGATAAATGAATATTACTTTTATTCAAATGAATTAAATCAGATAAAAGTATAAATGAATTCACAATAGTAATCATTGGATAAGTTAAATTATTGCATAAAAATAATAATAAAAATATTAATTTATTATAAAAATTATAATCTTCATAAAAATTTTTGATTAATACTGAATATTCAAAATAATCTAATTCTATATTAATTTTTAATTTTTGCATATCATCTTTTAATTTTTCTTGTATTTTCTTTCTCTTTGATATTTCTATTGATAAAGCTTCATAATTATATCCAATTTGCTCAAACAACCATTTCATAAAATCATTGTAAAATTTTTTTACTTCAATAAATTTTTGATAATCGAGAATTTCTTTATTTTCTTCATTAATAATATCTTTGAATGAATCTGTAAAAATTTGAGATTCATTATTTGAAATTTCATTTCCTAATATAAATTTAAAAAATTTATATTTTATTCTTTTAAATTTATTATTGTTTTCATATTTATCAAAATCAAAATTTAAAAATAATAAACTTTTTGTTTTAAAAACACCATTAAAAATATCTCTTTCAATAACATATATAATATAATCTTCAACTTTTTTTATTATATTCTTTAATTCAATATTATGTTGATTTTTTTGATTTTTCATTTCGTTATCTAAAATCACAGAAAGCCATTCTGCAATTGTTCCATATACTATTTTTTCTTTTTTTTCAAGTAATTTTTTATTTTCTTCTTTCACATCTTTTTTAGGAAAAACATCATTCAAATATTTAATTATATCATTTTTTGAAATATAATTATTTTCTGTTATTTTACTTAAAAAAGTTTTCACATAATTATTCTTTTCTGGCTCATTTAAATTTTCTAATCTTTTTTTTATTATTTCTTTGTTTTGAATTTTTTTTTTACGAGAATGTATTCCTGCATATATATTTTTTAAAGTAATTTTATCGTCAAATTTATAATATTTATTTAAATAAGATTTAAAATCAGTTAATTCAGATGAAGGATATAATGTACATATACTGAATTTTATTTCTGAATATAAACTATCATAAACTATGTTAAAAATTTTGTCTTTTGGTTTTTCATTGCCTTCAAAAAAATCTTCCATAAAAAAATAATTAATTTGAATATTTAATTTAATTATTAACTATATTTAAAAATCTAAAATAAATCACTTATTTTATTTTAATTTAATTATTTCATTTCTTCATTAATATATTATTACAAATTGAAATTTATACTTAATATAAATTTAGCATAAAGAATAAATTAAAATTCATTTTTAAAATTTTTTGGAATTTTCATAAATCCAGAGGAAAAATATTTAGAAATATGAGAAATAAAAGGTCCATCAACTAAAAAAAAAATAAAAAAATATAATATACTTTTATCATCATTCCATTTTTCAGCTAAACAATTTAAAATATCATTAACTTTATTATAATTATAAAACTTTTCTTTCAAATTTCTAACATCAGCAACAGAACAATAAAAAATAGAAAAATTTCTATTAAAAGAACATAAAATTCTAACAATCCCAAATTCTTTTTCATTTTCAATTTCTAAATTATTATCTTTTAAATAGATTTTTTTAGGTGAATTTGAACAATTATTTTTATTTAAAATTCCAGAAAAATAAATTTCTCTTTTATTGGTTAAAAAAAAAGAAGATCTAAAACCAGTTGAAATTTGAATAATTTTTTCTTTTTTACCATTTTCATTTTTAATTTCAACAATTTGAGGATTTAAATCAATTGAATTTTTCCTTCCTAATTGACCATAAGAATTATTTCCCCAAGAATAAACATTTCCTATTATTGATAAACAAACTACATGTTTAAAACCACAATTTATTTGAATTATTCTTTCATTATATTTTGATAAGGATATTATTTCTTTTATATTCAATATACTTTTCTTATTTTTCTCTTCGTTTCTTTGCTCACTTTCATTATATATATTATTTCCTAATGAATAACATTTTCCATTTTTATTTAATAATATTGCAAAATTTTTTCCTGTTGATATTTTTTCTATTTTTAATTTTTTATCTAATAATAATTTTTTGGGAATTGTTAAATTTTCATTTTTTGAAAAAGTATAAAAATAAATTTCGTTATTTTTAGTAAGAAATAAATTGAAATTTTCAGTTGATTTAATATCTAAAATTTGATTTTGAAATTTATTTAAAAATTGAGGATAATTAGTTTTTATATTATTTCCAATTCCTAATTGTCCTTTTTCATTATTTCCAAAAGAAATTAAACTTCCAGTTTTATCTAATAAAATAGTATAATCATCTCCTAAAATAGCTTTAGTAATATTATTATAATTTAAAGGAATATCAATATTATTTTTTTTATAATTTAAAACAGGAAGAATAATTTTTTCATTATTATTATTTTGATAAATAAAATTAATATTAGTATCATATGAAAAATCTCCACATTGACTATAATTATTCCATCCCCAAGTAAAAACTTTTCCTTCATTATTTATTAATAAAGAATGACAATTTCCTACATTAATTATTTGAATTGGAGTTTCATTTTCTAAATTTTTTTTATATATTTTATCAAATTCTTCTGACCAATTATATTCTGAATTTTCACTATTATCACTTATTATATCTATATCTATTATTTTTGCAAATATTTTTATTTTCGGATTATATGAATTTAATGTTGGTAATTGAAAATTATTATTTAAATTGTTTGTTATTTGGTTTTTTATTGATATAATATTTTTTAAAGTATAATTTACACTTCTTTCATTTCTTGATGTTAGATTATTTGTTTTTAAAGGATTTATTATATTATTTAAATCTGTGTTTATATATAATTGGTTTTTTTTTTTGATATGAAATTCTTTTAAATCATTATTAGAGTTTTCAAGTTTATTTGGAAAAAAAATTTTTGTCATATTTTCATTTTGTTTTTCCATATTTCTAGTATTTTCTGGAAAATATTCTAAAATGATTTTATCAAAAATTTCTTTTTTATTTAATATTGTATTTATATATTTTTGAATTATTAAAATATTTTTTCTCATATTTTGATAATAATTTTGAAAAATTTGAGTTGAAGCATAATTAAATAATTGTTTTGTTTTATTTTTCTTCTTTTTAATTTTATAAAAAAAACAATTCATTTGAAATATTTTAATAATATTTTCAATCATATTTTTCCTTGAAAATATTTGTGCTTTTTTAATAAAATTTTTATTTTTTTTCCTAATAAGAAAACTAATAAAAAAAGGATTTAATTTAAACCATAATTTATTATATTCAAAATATAAAATTTCTTTTTTTGCTTTTTCAATAATTTTTTCAGCAACAAATCTAATTTGTTTTCTTCTTTCTTGTTTTATTTTATATATATTAAATTTTAATCTTAATAATAAAAACTCAAATAAATTTTTTTTTTGATGAATAAATTGTTTTGATTTAATTATTCTTAAACTATTTTGAATAAATATTATATTATTAATTTTCTTTTTAAATATTTCACTTTGTTTATTTGTAAAATATAATGATTGAATAATATTTATTTTCTTTTTCTTTTTTTGAAAATTAATTTTAGATGAATTAACTACAAAAAAATTTTGAATTTGTTTAATAGATTTTTGAATCAAATATACTTTTTTCATTGTTTTAAAATAATGAATAGAACATTTTATAATATTAATAGCATTAATTTTCTTATCTAAAATTTCATTTTTCCTAATTTCAAGTAATTGATTAAAACTTTGTTTCATAAAAATTTTATTTTTTCCAAATAAACAAACTTCTTCAATTTTTTTATCATTATAATCTTTTCCTAAAACCTCTTGAATAATATTTTTAGAAACTTCAATTAAATTATTATTATCAAATATAACATTAACAATAAATTTAAAATTATTATAAAATTCTTGATAAAATCTTCTTATAGGAAAACCATTTTTTCTAACTTGAATAGTAGCTAAAATACCTAAATATTGAATTTGATTAAAAACAAAATTAGAATGAAATAAAAAAGCTTTTTTTTCTTCATTTGGTTTTAAACATCTTATATAATGATGATCACATAATTTTAATTCTTTTTTTAAATTTTTCATTTCATTACAAAATTTCATTCCTAAATATTTATTTGTTATTTTAGCATTATTTATGTTTTTCCTTTCTTCTAAAATTTCTATTTTTACTTTTTCAAATTCTTCTTTTGATGTAGTATTAGTATAAATCATTTTTATTATTTCATCTTTACTTTCAATTAAACAATCAATTACACTTTCTTTTATTTCATCCTTATTTTTTTCTATAAAATTTTTACTTAAATATGTTACATTTTTTGCACTGTGTTCAATAGAAAAATTTAAAGATGAAAATTTTGGAACTGAAAATTTATTTTCTTTTATTTTTGGAAATTTTTTATCATTTTTAGGAGGATTTTTTATGTTATTTTCAAAACTTTTTATCATATCATATATTTGATTATCTTCTTTTAAATCTCTTAATCTATTAAAAAATATTTTTATCAATCTAATAATATCTTTATTATCTTTATAAGTAGCATCTAATAAATATAATTTATCTTCTAAATTTTCTTTTTTAAATTCTAATTTATCACTTTCGAAAATATCTTTAATATATAATTGTTGTAATTGTTCATTAGTATAATTAATACATAATTGTTCAATTGAATTAATATTATCAAAACATTCAAAACCAAAAATATCTAATAATCCAATATATTTACTTTCTTTTTCATCAGTAGTAGAATCTAAATTTCTATTCAATTTAGTTACAATCCATAAAAATAATTTGTTATATAAATCTTTTGCTAAAGCATCAATATAATTTTTAATTTGATCTTCATTAAATAAACCTCCAAATTCTTTTTGAATAGGTAAATATTTTTTAGTTAAACTAACTTCAAGTTTATTTTTATCTACATTTAATAAATTACATATATTAATAAATATATCTTCATTTTCACAAATGCATTTATCATTATTAACTTTAAATTTAATATTTCCTAATAATAAAACTGAAGAAACAACTTTTAAAATTGTTTTTATATCTTCATCTGAAAAATTAGTAGATTTAAAACAATCAATAATTTCATTATAACATTGAATATCATTAATAGAAGAAACTTCAATAATTTGTTCTTCATTAATATTATGCCATAAATAATTATAATATTTAAAATCTCTTTTTAAATAAAGTTCATTTAATAAATTATCATCACAACCTTTTAATAAAAAATAAAAAATATGATAATTTCTTTCTTTATTATTTAATTCACAAATTCTTGATTTTTCCAATAAATAAGTATTCATAAAAGCACCTTCAATAATATTTGTTTTAGAATTTAATTTAATTTTAACATATTTTCCAAATCTAGAACTATTATCATTTCTCACTGTTTTAGCATTACCAAAAGCTTCTAAAATAGGATTACAATTTAATATTTTATTTTCTAAAGAAATCTCATTGTTATTATTTTCTTTTTTAAATTTACTAAAAAAATAAGTTATACATTGCATTGAATTTTTTGTTGCTTCTGTTTTTCCTGCTCCACTTTCGCCACTAATAATTAAAGCTTGATTTTTAGAATTATTTTTTAATAAATCTCTTATTGATATTAATACTGAATCATATAAATGAGGTTCTGTTATTTTTTCTCTTAAATCTGGATCTTCTTTTTTATGCTTTTCTATATAATATTCTATCATTTTTTCATTATATATATTGTCTATGAAAAAAAAAGGATTAACTATTATTAATGTTGGTCCTACATTTGTAAATGTTTTTTTCTCTTTTAATCTATTTTTTAAATTAAATAATAAGTCTATTTCATTTATGTCTTTTGTGTTTGCCATATCATCTACATTTATTTCTTTTCCATTTATTATTTCAAGAGTTTTTTCAAAATTTATTATTGAATTATCTGTTAATGTTACTTTTCTTTTGATTTTATCTATTTTAAGAACAGTTTTCTTTTTTTTTTTATTTTAGGATTTTTATATAAAAATATATTTACTATTATATATGGGTCTTCTTCTATTGAATTTTTCGATTTTTCATTTTCAACCCAAATATCATTTCCTATTATTTTATTATTAAATTTTTTACCTTCTTTAATGTAATTATAATATTCTATTGGAAGTTCATTTTCTTTTTTTTTACTCATTTATTTATTTAAATTTTTAAATTTTAAAAAAAAAATAAAAATAATTTTCATTCAATTTTCATGATTTCATTTCTTAAAATTTCAGATTTACTTGATAATAAATTAAATTTTTCAAAACCTCTTTTTCTAATTTCTAATTCTTTTTCTCTTTTATACATTTTATGTCCTTTAATATTTAAACTTTTCATTTCTTGAACAATATTTTGAGAACTTTTACTATTTTCATTTATTTTAGTAATTATATTATCTAAATTATTATAAAATGCATTTCTCTTATTTAATTTTATTTTTATATCAAATTTTTTTGAAATTTCAGGTTTTAAATATTCATCATTAACAAATAACATTTTTTTATCTTTTTGTAAGTTTTTTTTTATTTTATTAAATATTATTTTATGATGATTTAAATTTTCTTTTAAAAGATATTTATTTGTTTCAAAACTTTTATCATTAATCTCTTTTATTTTATTCATCATTTGATTTTTATTTACATAAATATTATTATATGATTTACATTTAATTAATTGTAATAAATTTAATTTTGCTTTTTCTTTTTTCTTTTCTTTTTCTTTTATTTTATTTATTCTTTCTGTTAAATAATTATTTAAAGTTATTCTTATTTTTTTCTCATTAGTAGATTTATTTTTTTTTTGAAGACTTTCATTTAAATTTATTTTTAATTCTGAATTTTCCTTTTTTAAATGATTTAATAATTTATATGATATTAATCTTGATTTCATTTTGTTTTGAAATAATTTTTCTTCTCTTAATGATATTAAATTATCTTTTACTTCATCCATATATTTATTTATTGTTAATTTAATAGGAGGAAGTTTATTTACTTTTGGAAGGACAAAATTACTTCTTTTCATAATTATTTTTTTTTCCATTTTTATAGTTAATCTAAAACAAAATAAATATAAAATTTTTATATTAAAATTTTTTATCCTGAAAACTATAAAAAACTAAAAATATCAATCCCCTTTTTTATACTTCAAAAAATAAATCATTTAAAAATTAAATTTAAATTATAATATAGTTATTTAATATCTATTTTTTGTTTAATATATTTTAAATTGAATTTAAAAATAATAAAATATTGAAATAAATTTATAATATTATAAAATATGCTAAATTTTACCCTTTTAAAAACCTATTTTTTCTCTCTATAAATTATATACAAAAATTTAAATGTTAAAATTTACAATTTTTCCTTTTATAATGAAATAAAATGTTCGAAATATTCTTTTACTAATTTTAACATATTTTGATTTATTTTTGAAATTTTAGATATTATTTTTCCATATTGAATAAATTTTATTTTTTCCATAATTTGTATAAAACAAGAAACTTCTGATAAAGAAATAATTGATAATTTAATTTGAAAATTTAAATTTTGATTTTCTAAAAATATTTCAATTTCATTTTCATAAACTTGAAAATCAGAAATTAAAAAATTATTCAAATGGTTATTAATAATATCATTAATATTTATTTTTTTATTTATTTTTTGATTAAACATTAAAAAAGAAAAAATATTTAAAATAATATGAATATTCTTTTTGATTGTATTAATAGGTCTATTTATCATATTACTTTCGATAATAATTTCACTTTTATAATTTTTTTTATTATATTCTTTAATCATTGAACATAATTTTTCATAAAAATTATATAATTCATTTTTGATACTTTTTATATTTTCAAATTCAATTATTAATATAGTTGAATTATCAATTGAATCAGAATGAAAAGATATTTTTATTATCTTTTCAAATGGAATTTTTTTTTCATTTATATAATTTATTTTATGTGAATATGAAATTAACTTTTCAGAATGAAAAGAACAAAAAGTCATTAAATTAACTTTTAAATCTTTATTAATATAAAATTCTGCTTTTGCACCAATTTCATCTAAATTTTTATCGTTTAAAAAATTCAAACAAAATAAATTTTTACATATTAATTTTATCATTTTTTGTTTTGAAAATAAATGAGAAATTGTTAATATATCTTCTTCAAAATGATAAACAAATAAAAGTCCATTTTTCATAATATTATCATTCATTTCTAATTATTAATAATAAAACTTTAAAAAAAATAAAAAAAAAAAAAATGAAAAATATAATTCTTTACAAAATAAAAAAATTAAATATCATATAAAAAAAAATTTGTCAATAATTATTATCTTGATTTAAATTTTGATATAAAAAATTATCCCCAGATGAAGGAATAATAGTATTTCTTTGTTTATCATCTCTATCATTAATTTTATCTAAAATTTGATAATCTTTTAAATTTTTTTCTCTCATTGAATTTATTTTTTGATTTCTATTTTTATTGAAGAATATATTTTCTCTAATTTTAGAATCATCACTTTCATAATCTTCATAATTATAATAATTATCTTCATAATATTCATTAATATTACTTTCTGTTGTTGTTTGAGAAAATTCTTCTTCGAAATTTATTTTTGGTTTTAATAAATATTTTAATTCATCAAAGTTATTAAATATATTTTTTATTATTAAATTCATTCTTTCTGAATTTTTAATTTTTTTCTTTTTATTTTTTATTTTTAATTTTTCTATTTTTTTCATTAAATGATCATTTTCATAATCTAATTGTAAATTTTTATCCATTAATTTTTCTATATTTATATTTATTACTTTATTATTTGAATTATAATTTGTTGAAATTGGAGTATTTTCTAAATATTTTAATCTTTCTTTTAAAGTTTTTTGTTCTTTTCTTAATTCTATATTTTCTTTATAAATATCATTATTAAATGTATTTGATGATAATGTAATAATATTTTTTTGAGGAATTTTTAATTTTATTTGAAAAGAATTTAATAATTTTTCCATTGAGTCAATTAATTTATTTGAATCTTCAAAATATTTTTCTTCATTATTTTCTTTTGGAATTTGAATTATATTATTACTTAAATTTTTTTCTGTGTTCGTGTAATTATTTTCTAAATCTGATGTTGTTATTCTCTCTTCTTTTTCTATTAATTTACCATCAGATCTATGTCTATTATGATAAAAATTCATTTTTCTTGGACTTCTTTTCATTATAAATGTAATTATATCATTAATAATTATTATTTTTAAGGAAAATTAAATATTATTTTTTATTAAATGAAATAATATTTTCTTTATTATTTTTTATTTATATAATCCATATTCATTTTTTCTTAATTTAATTTATGATAGAAAGTTTATTTTTTAAATATTAATTCTTTGAAATATAAATTAAACAATTAATATTTTTTATATATAGAATATTTAATTTTAGATTTAATCTTTAATTAATAATGTATAATAATTTATTATGATTTATAAATTCATTGTATCCATAAATTCTGTTATATTATCAATTTCATATTTTGAAGAGTAAATTCGTTTAAATTTATTTTCTAAAGATCTTATTTGAACACATTCATATTTATCTTTATTTCCTAATTTCTTAAAGTAATATAATTTGAAACTTGTAAATAAAAATAAAGCTCTTCCATTAAATTCTATGTGATTTATTTTTTCATTATTAATAAATGAATGATTACTATATTTTATTATTGAACCTTGTTGAATATTATTTAAAAATTCTTCTGAATTCATTTTAAGTTTAAAAAAATAAAAATTGGATAATAAATTAAAAACTTATTTTTTTATAGAGAAAAAATAAAAAATAATTTTAAAAATAATACATTTGAATATTAATTGATTTTTTATTTACATTAATCCTTTTTCATTATCATCTAAATGTTGTTTAAAATCAATTAATTTATCAATTCTAGAAATCATATTATTAAACATTTTAGAATTTTTAATTTCAGC
>JAEEGL010165151.1_pt1 | contig 18642 bp, 18 predicted proteins | sample 9134231 | NCBI WGS metagenome assembly JAEEGL01 (sample SAMN16246548, study PRJNA631951) | gut metagenome | biome: gut microbiome; feature: rumen; material: fiber-attached | host: Bos | place: Iran: Karaj | collected 2018-10 | reverse complement strand
GTATAATGTATCTTACTATTCTTAAGAGCTAGTGATTTATTAATTATATTACTCTCTGTTTCCTTGTCATTATGATTTACATTTACCAAGTATTCTTCACTACCTCTACATATATTAGAAAACTTAAAATCTATTTTACAACCACTATGACATAAATCAATGTCTATCTCTTCATTTACATCTAAGTTATTATAAAACTTAATAATCTCAGTCTTTCCCTTTCTAATTATATATCTTTTCTTAACACGTAAACTATTGTCAAAACTATACTCCGTAATTTTTACATCATTACATATAATAAATGTCAAATCATATTCACCACTAGTATATTCAATATAGTATTCTCCACTACCAAGTAATGTAATTTCTGTATCATCTATTTTAACCTTATCGCTATCACTAGTTATTACCTTATCTATTAATATCTTATTCATTAACTTATTCTCCAGATATTTCTTTTGCCTTATCCAAGTATTTATTATATCCTTCTTTTTCTATTTCTTCAGATAATCTATAATCACCCGTATCCACAATAGTACCATTAGTAACTACATGTACATAATCAGGTTTAATATAATCAAGTATCTTTGATAAATGCGTAATAATTAAAATAGATGTATTAGGATTTTCTTTTTTATAATTTGCTATATTCTTAGCAACAATCTTTAAACTATCAACATCTAGTCCAGAATCAAGTTCATCGAGAATAATAAATGAAGGATGCAATAACTTAAGTTGAAGTACTTCATTTTTCTTTTTCTCTCCCCCAGAAAAACCTACATTAAGTGATCTATGTATTAAATTCTTATCCATTTTAAGTTCATCTGATGCCATCTCACATTTCTTGATAAAATCATATAGACCAACTTGTTTTCCCAAATGACTAGACATAGCAGTTCTTAAAAAATCTTGATTACTTACTCCATCTATTTCAAGAGGATATTGCATAACTAAAAATATTCCCATTCTACTTCTTACATCCGTAGATAATTTAGTAATATCTTCATCATTAAAAATAATATTTCCACTAGTAACTTTATAATTATTATCTCCCATTATAACTCTAGATAATGTAGATTTACCTACGCCATTAGGTCCCATAATAACATGAATACTACCATCTTCTATATCAAGATTAAAGTTCTTTAATACTTCTTTATTCTCTACTTTAACATTAAGTTTTTTAATTGATAACATCCCCATCACCAACATAAATTATACAATAAAACACCATAAAAATAAAGATAATTCACCAATTTGAATTATCTTTACCATCTATTTATACCATGTACCACTAATATTTGCACTATCAGAAGTTGGTGTCGGATTAGGTTTATCTACAATCGTAAGTATTGGCATCTTAAAGGCTGTACCAAACAAATAACATACTCCTGGTGCTAATGACTTAATTTTAGCTAATGTATTACCATTTATATTAGGAAGTGTATCTGTCACAAACTTAATATCCACATGATTAAACATCTTAAATACCGCAAAGTTAGAACATTGACTCACCGTAGTACTACTAATTTCTGAAGGTCTCTGACTAATTATTCCTAATAGTAACCCATATTTTCTACCTTCCTTGGCTATTCTATCAAAGATATTGTAACCAAGTACCTCTGTATCTATATCATTTTGAATATATCTATGTGCTTCCTCTAATACGATATGGATTGGCATAGTACCTCTATTTGCTAAACTAGTAACATAATCATATAGAATTCTAGAATATATCTTAACAATTGCTTTAGCAAATCTATCATCTACATAATTAATATTAAAATTAACTACCTGACATCTTAAATTACCATTCTTATATAACAAATATTTAATAAAATCATCTCTATTTAAATATCTATCAAAACTAAAATAATTAGCATAATCACTATTAATTAATGCATTTAATCTAATCTTAATGATATTTGCATAATCAAATACCTTATTACTACTGAAAATACCCTCACTAATTAAAGCAAACTCTAATGCATTATAAAAGTCCATTATCGTATACATATAACTTCCATCAGGTAACTTAAGTTGCATTTCATTAGTACAAAATTGTTCTAGATAACCAATAACTATTTCAATATCAGCACATTTACCCATCTCATCAATAGCAATACATTGTCTAATATTCCTAGTCCATCCACCCTTAGTTAAATTTACCTCTAAATTTATTTCTGGCGTAGCAAACTTTGTAAGAACCGTTACTATCTTATTTCTAATATCATTATGACTAGTGCCAGAAAATATTACATCCAGTAGACTCCTAGCTATAATATCATTTTTCTGACTACCCACATTATTACTATTATCACAAAAATAACTAACTAATTTTAAAGCCTTCTCTACAATTGATATTTGTCTAGTATCACTAACATTTAATAAAAGACATATATCATCAACAGATAATAACCAAAAAGGAATAAATAACTTTTCAAAATTTGTATTCTTTATATCGGTAGTAAATACACGATAATTTAAATTATTATTTACTCTTCCTATTTCATTAAATGCTTGTTGATACTCTCCATATGCATCAAATAAGAATATTGATGTATTTAATGGTAATCTTTTCGCATCATAAAATATTCCTTGTAATAGTCTTGATACAAAATAACTTTTACCAGATCCACTATTACCAAATATTGCAAAATGATTAGCAAAGAAAGAATTGATATCTAGACATACTTGATAGTCATTATATACATATGATTTGCCTATTCTAACTAAATCAGCATTATTACCAACACCATATATTAAATCTAGTTCTTCTTTTGTCGTAAGCCTACATGGACTACCAAAAGGAGGCATTAAAGTAATACCACTAACAAATATCTTATTGATAATTTCACCAATCATATGAACTTCCATTGTCGTATTAGATAAACCAATAACTTCGCCAATATATCTATTATTAAAAGTTACATTCTTACCAACAAGATTATCAACTTGATATATATTTATACTTAAACTAACATAAATAATACCATCTTTAATACTGACTATCTTCCCTATCATATTCTTTTTCTCCTAGTATAATTTTATCTTATTTATAAGAAAAAAGCAACAATAGTTGCTTTATTATTCTATATATCCACTCGTTGGCAAAGTATACATATCATCAGTTATAGTTTGATATCTACTGCCATCATAATGATCCATAAAACCATTTTGTGCTTTATATATTTCACCGGTATCTGTATCGTATACTCTCTCATAACCTAATGTCGCATCACTTTGCTTTTGGCTAATAATATCATATGAATTATTTCTCTTTTCCCAAGAATCCATAATCATATCAGACATTTCATTATATACTTTTTGATTAGCCTGTATTGTCGACATTAATGTTGATTCCTCATTATTAAATCCATTAATAAATTCTTGGCTAAATTCCATTGTAGATAAACAATAATCAAGTATTTTTTGCCAATTATTAAATTCTTCAAGTGGAGCGGTCATTAAAATAGTATTATAAACATTAAGCGGCCATACATCAATCTGTGGACTAAACAAATTAAACATATTACTACTTACATAATAACTACCCGTATCAGCCACAGTAGCAGTAAATAAGCCCAATGCAGCCTTTCCATTACTATCTGTAAATGATGCTCTTAAAATATCTCCACCAATTGGATTTTGTCCTAAATTATCAATGACTGTAAAATCATTCAACATTGGAAAATATTCCCCTTTAGCATCATTGCTATTAGCATAACTTGCCGTCTCATTCCATACCTTAAAGAATCCTTCCGTTGTTTGTGGATCAATTACTGGTGTACTGGCAAACATAACAGATGGATAATATGTCTTTTGCCAATTTCTTGCAGATTCACTCTTATTAAAGCCCTCTAATTTCATATCAAACAAAAGCATATATGTTGTATTTAATGGATTATATACCTTAAAACTATAATGAATATAATCAACGGGCGCCACATCTACTTTCCATCCTTTAGGTATCATTAAAGATACTAGTCCATTGTCATATTTTTCATACTTAACCATACTAGCTTCGTTTCTAACTATTTTAACTCTAGGTTCACCAAAAGCAAGTACTAATCCTACACAACATAGTATTAAAAATATTCCCCCAATAATAGACCATGTAATAATCTTTTTCTTATTATCTTTCTTAACTTTCTCTTTTTTCTTTTCCATAGAACACCTCTACCCTAATTATAACAAACATTATGAATATCTGTTAATAAAAAAAGAAAATTAATAAAACTTTACACAAAAAAAAATCTAGCCGAAGCTAGATTACAAATCTAAATGGCGCCTGATGTAGGACTCGAACCTACGACCTATCGGTTAACAGCCGAGTGCTCTACCGACTGAGCTAATCAGGCAAAATTTCGAATTGCTACTTAATTATACAAAAAAATATTATGAAAATCAAGCCTTTTTGTGCATTTTTATTAAAATTAAAAAAAGAAGTCTTTTTTGACTTCTAATTATTTTGTTATAATTTGACCTTTCTGAACATCATTTCTACCGACATCTTTTAAAAGTAATCCTACATTATCCCCTTCTTCGGCATAATCTAGATGCTTTCTAAACATTTCAATGCCAGTAACCGTTGTTGTTAATCCTGCTACCTTAACAACATCATTCAACCTAATTGATCCTTTATCAATGTGACCAGTTACAACAGTCCCACGTCCTGTGATAGTAAATACATCATCAATAACCATTGAGAATGTTCCATCATTAAATGTTTGAGTTTTACTAAGAGTATCAGTTGATGTATCATTCTTTTTTAAAAATCTAGAACCAACTATTAAAACAGCTACGATTATTACTATTATTAATGTTATATTCATAATTCACCTCATTAATTATAAACTCTAGTACCTACTTTTTCACCTTTAACAAGTTTAGTAAGTCCCTCTTCATCATTAATATTCATAACGACAATATCTATTTTATCATCCTTGCACATTTTAATAGCACCTAAATCCATGATGCCTAATTCCTTACTGATTACTTCATCAATGCTTACCTTATCATACATTACTGCATCAGGATATTCATCAGGATCCTTATCATATACTCCGTCGACATTAGTAAGTTTTACTATCATGTCTGCTCCAATATCCTTAGCTCTACCTGCTGAAGCTGTATCTGTTGAGCATCCTGGTTTACCCGTTCCACCACTAAATACAACAATCTTACCTTCACGTATTGCTTCCAATGCCTTTGCACTATCTAAGTCTTCTGCCATTGGCGCTGCCGTATGAAGTCCACTTTGTAAATATGCCGGACAGTCGTTACGATTAAAAAAGTCATATAATGCTAAGCCATTCATAACTGTTCCTAGCATTCCCATATAGTCAGCAACTTCACGTGTAATTACTTTGGATGTTCTACCGCCTCTCATGAAGTTTCCACCACCGGGTACTATACCTATTCCAACACCCATATCATGTACTTTTTTAATTCTTTTTGTAATCATATCGACATATTCATCATCTATACCTCTATGATCTGCATTAGATCCAGCAAGTGATTCACCAGATAATTTAATTAAAATATTCATCCTACACCTCTATATCTTTAAATATTTTCTAACAGCTCTATAACTACCAAACATACCTACAAGCAATCCAATTATTAATAATAATCCAGAACTATATAAAATGAATGGTAATGGAGTGACTAATTTACCTAAAGATGATGAGAATAATTCACCACCCAAATAATTATATAATGTCGTATAACCATAACACATTAAAACTATTGGTATGATAGAACCAATAATACCAATAAATGATCCCTCAATAATAAATGGAATCTTTATTGCCATATTAGAAGCTCCGACTAATCTCATAATTTCTATTTCCGTTTTCCTAGAGAATATTGCCAGTTTAATTGTGTTAGCAATTAAGAAAGCTGTAACAAGTATCAAAGCAACTACTCCGCCAATACATACCTTTTCTACAACTCCAAAGATTGTAATAACTGATTCAATATATTCTTCACCATAATTAACTGAAAAGATATGATCTATTTTCTTAACCTTACCAGCTGTTTCACCAATTAAATCGATATCTTCAACCTTTATCTCATAACTATCGAGAAGTGGTATTGTCTCTTCTGTCCAACTATCCACAATAAGTGCAAATCTAGGATCTAATTCTTTTGTTTCCTTTGCATAATCTTGTTTAGATTTAAATGTAATATCTGCAATATTATCAAGTCTCAAAATATTATCTTTAACTTGTTTTATTTCGTCTTCCGTAACTTCACTATCTAAAAACACTACAATAGATATATTACTACTTACATGTCTAGTCATTTCTTCAACATTATATGAAAGTACTATTGATATAGCTACGACAATTAATGTAATTGTAATACAAGAAATTGAAGCAAGAGATAATGAGAAATTTCTAAATACACTTTTAAAGGCATCACGGAAATACCTATTTATACTTCTAAGAAACTTCATAATACTTACCTCTTTCATAGTCTTTGACTATCTTACCTTCACTTATTACCACAACTCTTTTCTTCATGGCATTAACAATATCCCTATTGTGTGTTGTCATAATAATTGTTGTCCCCATCTTATTGATATCATCTAAGACTTTCATAATACCCATACTTGTATCCGGATCCAAATTACCCGTAGGTTCATCGCATATCAAAAGTTTTGGATTATTGACAATAGCTCTCGCTATAACCACCCTTTGCTGTTCTCCACCAGCAAGTTGATCTGGATATACTCTTGCCTTATTCTTAAGTCCTACTAAATCTAACACTTCCATAACTCTAGCTCTTATTTTTTTCTTGTCATAATTAAATACTTCCATTGCAAAAGCTACATTTTCAAATACTGTAAGTCTAGGTAATAATTTAAAATCCTGGAATACTACACCTAGTTTTCTTCTCAGCATATAGACCTTTCTATCTTTAAGTTTTGCAACGTTTATTCCACCTATCATAATAGATCCCCTATCTGGTTTTTCTTCCCTATAAAGCATCTTAATAAGTGTACTTTTACCGCTACCACTAGCACCAATTACAAAAACAAATTCCCCTTTTGATATAGTTAAATCTACATCATATAAAGCAACTGTTCCTGTTTTATATGTCTTTTGAACATCTGTGATTCTTATCAAATCCATAACTACACCTACCTTCTTTATTTATGAAGTTCTATATTTCTTTCTAAGCGTTGATTCATATGTATCAAGTATTAAAAAGAATGCATTCTTATCAACTTCTTTAACTAACTCTTTTAATTTAACATACTCTAATGTCGGTATAACTGACATTAGCATCTTTTTCTTCTTATTTGAGTATCCTCCTCTAGCATTAACTAAAGTAACATCATAATTAAGTTTATCATTGACGTATTCTTGTACTTCCACAGGATTATCAGTAATAATATAAAATACTTTATTATCTGATACCCCAATAGTCACCTTATCTACGACATAGGAAGACACCAAAAGGGAAATAATTGAGTAAATTGCCATATGCATTCCAAAAGTAAGTCCACCTAACAAGATTAATACAACATTTATAATCGTATTAGCCGTTCCAATACTTATATGCAAATACTTATGGCAAGCATCATATATGGCATAAAAACCACCAGGACTATATCCACTGTTTTTAATAAGACCATTAGCATATCCTGTAAGCGCTCCACCTATTACAGCAATTAAAAATAATGAAGTATTACCTAAATCTATTAAATTAGCTATATAAGATGATCCCTTTACAAATATTGGGGTCATAAAAGTCATAGCTAACATCTTTATTCCATAATCAAATCCCAAAAACATCAGTCCTATCATTAAACAAAACAAGTTTAATATAAGTAATATTATTGAAATATCGATATCCATAATATTATCAAGTAATATTGCTAAGCCACTACTTCCTCCGACTACAATGTTATATCTCTGATAAAACAGACTAAATGCAAACGCCGAAAGAAAAGCACCAAGCAAAAACAATACTAAATTCTCTATAAAATGTTTTTTTCTTAAATCTTCTAAAAAAGCATTAATATCAAACTTATTCATATTTACCACTCCTACTACTAACTTCATAAGAGTCACATACTAAATAGAATATCTTCTTGTCAATTTCTTGCAATCCTTCTTTAACAAGGAAATACATTTGCGTTGGAACAACAGCAAGTATTAATGTTTCTCTATCATCAGTATATCCACCATGTGCATCAATTATTGTACTTCCTACTTCAGGTAATGATACTAAGAAATCTCTTACTATATCATCCTTATCCTTATCTACAACAATATAAAAGGCTTTACTATTAGATATTCCCAATAATACTTTATCCGTAAATATTGAAATAAGATATGCAACTACTACTGCATACATCATAGTTTCCCAAGAAAATACTAATTTACCAGCTACAATTATCAAACTATTTATACATATCATTGCATGCCCCATTGTTACTTTAGAATATTTAGTTATTAAATTACCAATAATATCCGTACCTCCAGTACCAAATCCACTTTTATAAATAAGTCCTGATCCAATACCGCAAAATACTCCACCTAAAATAGCAATGACTATCATTTCAAGATTTTTAAAATCAATTAAATTAGTAATATAAGCCGTTAAACTAACAAAGATAGGATATAATAAAGATCCAACTATTTGATTTTTAGTATCCTCTACGCCTAAAAAGAAATAACTAATAATTAGTAATACCAAATTAGCAATCATAATAAATGTAGATGGATTAATACCAAAACTAGAAAGTACTATTGATATACCACTAACACCAAAACAAACTATATTATATCTAAGGAAAAACAAATTAAACGAAAATGCTACGATTAAGCAACCCAAAAGAAGCATAGCATATCTTTTAACTATATTTCTCTTTTTAATTCTTTCAACTAGTTTTTCTACTCTTTGTTCTCTTAACTTCTTAAATATCATAGCTAACTCCTTATATTCTTTTCTAACATTTCACCTATTTCGCCATCTAAAACCCTATCTACATCACTAGTCTCATATCCACTATCATTATCTTTAACAAGTGTATATGGACACATTACATAACTTCTTTTACCACTACCAAACCCTATTGTCATCATATCACCTTGAATACCTTTAATTTCTTTATTCTTTTTCTCAAGTTCAAGATAATATAATTTGTTTTTTAAAACATTCATTGCTGTTTCTCTATTTCTAATCTGACTACGTTCGTTTTGACAAGTAACAACAATTCCTGTAGGAATGTGTGTAATTCTAACTGCTGAATCAGTAGTATTTACTCCCTGACCCCCAGGACCACTACTCCTATAAATATCAACTCTGATATCACTATCATTTATTTCTATATCAATATTATTATCAATCTTTGGAGTAACTAAAACTGAAGCAAATGATGTATGTCTACGTTTATTCGCATCAAATGGACTAATTCTAACTAACCTATGTACACCCATTTCACCCTTCAAGTATCCATAAGCATACTTTCCATTTACTTCTAACATAACAGACTTAATACCTACTTCTTCACCCGGTTGCCTATCCAATTCTGTATACTTATATCCATTCTTTGAAAAATATCTCGTATACATTCTAAGTAACATATCAGCCCAATCACAAGCTTCTGTTCCACCAGCTCCAGAATGTATTTCTAAGAAACAATCACTTTTATCATATTCTCCTGATAAATATGTTTCAGTTCTAAGTCTTTCAACATTCTTTTTTATATCTACATATTCTTCATTAATAACATCTAACATATCATTATCTATATCCATATCAAGTAATTCCATATTAGATACTATCTTATTTTTAACACTACTTATATCATTAACTAAATTGTTAAGATCATTGTATTCTTTTAAATATTTATCCTTATCTGGATTATTCCAAAAAGATGTATCATTAATAATTTTATTTAATTCATCACATCTATTAATTTTACTATCTAAGTCAGGAATACCTCCATATATCATTTATATCATTTAAAAGAGTACTGTAACTATTTATTACCTCTCTTTTATCCATCCATATCACCAATATAATTTTACTACAAAATTACTATTTTTTAAAGTATAAAACAAAAGAAAGATATATTTTTTATCTTTCTTTCTATTAATTGTCATTATGACTTTCTAATTTAACCAAAACTTCTCTTGGCTTAGAACCATTCGGAGGTCCTATAATTCCTCTTTCTTCAAGTAAATCTACAATTCTTGCTGCTCTATTATATCCAAGTCTAAACTTTCTTTGAATTAAAGAAGCACTTATTTTACCTGTTGATACTGCAAAATCAACTACTTCATTATATATTGGATCATCATATTCCTCTTCTGAAGAATAATCATCCCCACTACTAGAAGTCATACCACTATCTGAACTTCTATCGACAGTAAGTGATTCATCATATACCGCTTTTTGTTGACCTATCGTATAATTAACTAATTTCTCAATTTCTTCTTCAGATACAAAAGCACCCTGTATTCTCATTGGAATTGATTCACCCATTGGTAAGAATAACATATCACCTTTACCAAGCAGCTTCTCAGCTCCACCCATATCCAAAATAGTTCTAGAATCTATCTGACTAGATACTGCAAAACTAATTCTAGATGGAATATTAGCTTTAACTACACCTGTAATTATATCCGTAGATGGACGCTGTGTAGCAACGATTAAGTGAATACCTGCTGCACGAGCCATCTGTGTAATTCTCATAATTGAATCCTCAACCTCTTTAGCAGCTACAAGCATCAAATCAGCCAACTCATCAATAATAACTACAATATATGGTAATTTCTTATATTCTGGATGTGACTCACAGAACTTATTATATCCAACAATATTCTTATTCTTAGTATGTTCTAATAGTTCATAACGTCTTTCCATCTCTAAAACTATATTTTTAAGAGCAATAGACGCCTTTTTAGGATCTGTTACTACTGGACAAAGCAAATGAGGTACCCCTGCATACATTGAAAATTCTACTTTCTTAGGGTCAACCAAAACAAGTTTTACCTCATCTGGCTTACATCTCATCAAAATAGATGCAATAATACAGTTTATACATACTGATTTACCACTACCAGTAGATCCAGCAACAAGTAAGTGTGGTGTTGAATTAATTTCACACCATTTTACTCTACCCATAATATCTTTACCAAGTCCAACAGCCAAAATTGTCTTTTCATTAATTTCTGGCATACTCTGGAATACTTCTTTAAACGATACACTAGCATTTACCTTGTTAGGAAGTTCTATACCTATCGTATTTTTTCCAGGTATTGGTGCTTGTATTCTGACATCTTTAGCAGCCATAGCTAAAGCAATCTCTCTTTGAATACCCAATAGTTTATTAACCTTTGTACCAGCCTTCAAATCTAACTCATACTGTGTAACTGTAGGTCCAATATTAACTTGTACAATCTTACCAGATATTTCAAATACCTTAAGAACATCCTCAAGTTTTTGAATATTAGCCTTAGCATTCATTTCATTTTCTTTACTATTAATATTCTTAACCGTCTTAAGTAAATTAATAGATGGTAATTTATAATTAATATTCTCAACTACTTCTTCTTTCTTTTCTTCAGTATCTGTATCTGTAGTTTCCTTAATTGGAATATCATTATCTACATCTTTTTCTTCTTTTCTGTTAGTAAGTTCTTCAATTGATGAAATTACTATCTTATTGTCACTAACTTCTTCTTCCTTATCATTAGTATTTATTACTGTTTCCTTTTCTTCTTCCTCGTCATCTTCTTCATCATCACTGCTAAATTTTGGCATCTTAACTTTTGATAATGCACTCAAAATAGAAGTATTAAAGACAAGAATAAGTCCTAGTATAATCAAAGTAACCACTACGATAATTATTCCATCTTTAGAAAATGCCCAATTAAATACATATGATAATAGTGCTCCGATTATTCCACCACCACAGTTTTTAATAACTTCAGGTGATTTAAATGCTAACATCACATTCTTAAATGTTTCACTTATCATAGCACTAGAGCCATCTTTTTTAACATATTCTAAATGTAACAATGTTAAAACAGCCATTGATATCAAATAAGCACCAATAGAAGCTCTTGAAATAGTCTTAGGACTTTTTCTTTTAACTATCAAATATACTCCAAGTACTAAAAATAATATTAGCAATGGAAAATATGCTACTCCTACTAAAAACACAGAAAAACTTCTGATAAAATTACCAGCTCTTCCATATCCTAACATTCCAATAATAGAAAGTAGTATTAAAAGTACTCCCATTACTTCATTTCCATATTCAAATTTTTCACTTTCTTTTTTACGTTTTCTTTTAGCCATTTGATACCTCCACCTATAATAAATTATAGCATTTTTAAGGCTTTTTGTAAATATTCCTAATGATGTCTAGAACTATCTCCCATCACTTTAGGATTCTTTAAACTATCAAGTTCTTGTTTTAACCCTTCAATTTCCTTTGTCATTGAATAAGTACTTACCCCATATTTATATCTCTTACTATTAAACAAATCTTCAAATACTGTTTCTTCTATTTCCGTTACCGGTTCACTATAAAAATTTTCATCATCCACAAGTGGATAATTTAAAGGTAAACGACTTTTCTTCACATCAAAGCCATTCCCTTTTAATATATCTAATACTCTTTCTTCTTTTAATCTAGTTTTAACCTTATCAGTATTTAAAAATTCTTCAATTTTCTTACACAATTCATTTCTTTTTTTATTCGCATACATTACATGATATCCATTAAGATAATAATCTTCTTCAACTTGTCTTACTTCGACCACTCCATCAGGATTATTTGCTGGTTTTAATAATGTAATAAGATAATTATATTCATCTTCCTGAATTTTACATGCCACCAAGTCTAAGAAGTCTACTGTATATGCATCTATTCTACTATACTCATCTTTATCCCATTTGTTGGATAATTTACTTTCCCTATTGTGTCCAATTTCCACAACTCTCATTTTATCTGCTTGTTCCCTTCCTATTGCCCTTCTTTAATTCATCTATTTCTTTTTGTAATCTTTCTATTTCCTCATGCATATGGTACATTGACATTCCAACTCCCACTTTCTTACTATCCGCTAACTTTTGGAACACATCTGGTCTAACAGAAGTAACTACTTCTGGATACTCATCACTATTAGAATATATCTGATGAAGACGACTAGTATAAGCTGGAAATCCTGCATCTCTAAGTACTTCAAGAGGACTTTCCTTATCCAGCAATGGTTTAACTTTTTCAGCATTTAAATAATTTTCTAATCTTTTACATAGATTATTCTTAAATTTATTCGCATATGTTTGATAAGAGCCATCTTTATAAAAATCTTGACTAACTTCTCTTACATCTATATATCCATCAAGTCCTTTATAAGAATCAACTACTTTTGTTATAAGAAAATTCATCTCACCACAATTAACTACATCTAAGTATTCACCATTATATGGTTCTATTTCACCCCATGTAGCATTTAATCTTTCATCTTCATTTGACCCAAACTCTAACTTCTTCATAATACCTCCAAATACTATCATATCTCAATATAATTATAACATATATATAATGGAAAAACCAAATGAATACAACTACTTTACATAATATTTATACAAAAAGAAAAAGCCCTATTGGGCTAATTACTAACCAAACTTAAGGCCATTTTCAATTGCGTATCATTTTCTAAAACCGGATTATTATAATATTCTTCATCCAAATTTATTTTATCTGTTGGTTCTATTCCTTTTTTATTAATCCAATTTCCATCAGGTGTTAACCAATTCTCAGTAGTATATTTAACCATACTTCCATCAGATAATGTCTTAACCTGTTGTACAGTTCCTTTACCATAAGTAGTAGTTCCAACAACATACCCACCAACATAAGTTTCCTTGATAATTGCAGCTAATATCTCAGATGCTGAAGCACTACCAGAATTAACTAATACTGCAATCGGATAATTTCTAGCTTCTGTAGTCTTATCTTTAGTAATTTCTCTCTTACCATCTTTTTCTACTTGATATAAGATGTCTCCCTTTTCTACGAACATACTAGCTATTTCCGTAACTGATGATAAATAGCCACCATTATTACCCCTTACATCGATAACTAATGAATCTATATAACTATCTTCTAAATCCTCTAAACATTCTCTAAATTGCTTACTAGTTACTGATGAAAATATTGATATTTTAATATATCCAATAGTTCTACCATTTTGATAAAAAACTTTAGAACTTACTGATGGTAATTCTACCATACCTCTAACTAAATTAATATTTACTTCATCTTCACCACGTACAACAACCATCTTTATTCTATTAGCAGCTTCATTTCTAATATAATTAGCAAGTTCATCAACCGTATATCCACTAACATCTTTCCCATCTACACTAATTATCTTATCTTCTGCTTTAAGTCCTGCTTTATCAGCGGGACTACCATCATATACTTCCACAACGCTAATTACATCATCTTTTTTAATAATCGTACATCCGATGCCTTCGTATGTACCACTAACCATATCATTAAAACTATCTGTATCTTTAATATTACTATATGTCGTATATTCATCCCCAACACTAGACACCATTCCATCTATTGCGGCATCAACAAGTTCTTCTTTCTTTACTTCACCATTATAATTATCTAAAATTGTATCATATACATCATAAAATTTATCTAAATCTTTAGAATACTTAAAATAATTTCTACCCTTAAAAACTATTGCCAAAATAGAAAAGCAAGCAAAAGCCCCAAGTAAAATAGCAATTATCGTAATTACCAATACTTCTGAAAAAGAATAATTATTTTTATCATCACTAAATATTGATCCAACACCATATACAAAAGATCCAAATTTAGTCTTTTTAAATTTTTCTATTTTCTTTTTTCTAAGTGCTTTCTTCTCTAATTTAATTTTTTCCTTTTCTTCCTTAATTATCCTCTTAGATTCTAATATTTTTTTATTTGTATTACTTGTCTTTACTTTCTTTTCCATATCATAGTCTCCCAAGAATAGTCTAACACACATAAAAACAATTAACAATCAAGTAGACACTTATTTAATTTTACTTTACATTTTTTATCCACATAAAATCATTATATACTTAAAAATAGTAAACTATGATATAATTTATTTGGTGATAATATGTGTTTTAGAAAAAAAGCAGTTTTATTTATCCACGGCTTTGTAGGTGGAATATATGATTTTGGTAACTTTAATAACGAATTAGAATTAAAAAGAAAATTTGACGTATATGTTTTTACATTACCTGGTCACGAAAAGACAATTGTTGCAAACGTTACACATGATGAATGGATAAAAGAAGCTGAAAAGCAAATAGAAATATTGATTAAAAATAATTATAAAAATATATATGTTATTGGTCATAGTATGGGTGGTGTCATAGCAGCTCATCTTGCTAGTAAATATAAAGAAGTTAAAAAATTAGTTCTAGCAGCTCCAGCCTTTAGATATTTTAATTTTAAAGATGATAAAGTTGATATAAAAGGTATTAGTGAAACAATGAAAAGCATGCCAGAACTATTCAAACAAATGAAACCAAGTATGTTTATTGAAAGATTAGCTAAAACCCCTATTCCAACATTGATTGAATTTACTAAATTAGTAAGTAGTTGCCATGATGACTTAGACAATATTACTTGTCCTACCCTAACAATTCACGGTAATAAAGATACTGTTGTACCGCAAGAAGGAACTGATTTAGTATATAATAGAGTTAAATCAACTACTAATATATTAGTAAATATTGATAATGTTAATCACGCATGCTTTACTGGTAAAAGACAAGAAGAAGTAAAAAGTACTATTACTAATTTCCTATTAAAAAAGCCAAAAAAGAAAAAAGAAACAATCAACATATAAAAAAATTCTCAAAAGAGAATTTTTTATTTTGCCATTCCATTAGAATTATTTAAACTATCAAATGACATAGATACCTTTTCACCAGTAAATACATTTACTACATTAAATGAATTACTATCTGCCCAATCATTAACATGTTCCAAATAATTAGGATCTCCCTTTTGTGTATCGCGATAATTAAGCCATCCAATATCCTCAGGATTATTATATATATCACTAGCACTCTTTCCACTGTCATTTGCATACATTTTAACAATATTATCTATTGATACACATCCCATATTATACATCTGTATAGCTAAAGGAATATTATATTTAGAAGTTATCATACATTCCTGTAAATACATACATCCAAGATTTATATTCCATTCCTCATCTTTTAACATATCATCTGTAATACAATCAATTCTATGTCTTTCATAATTACCAGTTTCACTATTTAATTCATAATATGTAATAGGTTTACCAGCCCATATAGAATATTGCATCTGCATAAGACCAATAGCTCCACCATTATCTATCATGTCAGAATGTACTCCTCTTTCTTGCGTAGCAATACTTAAAACCAAATTAGGATCTAACCCATATTTACTAGCATACTTAACCATCGTATTATAATAATTCTCTTTAGCAAATAAAGCTTTATCCGTCTCCGATAAATCATCAAACTCTAACATTACCTTCTTTGTACTATTATCTTCTTCAGGTAATGCCGCGCTCATCTCTGGTTCTGCTTTTATTTCCGCACTAGGCATAACAACTGTCTCTGGTACTACTTCTACTGAAGGAGTTTCCTTTTCCACCACATTAATAGGTTTTACTGCGTCAGGAATAGGTGTTTCTACTACCGAAGGAGTTTTCCTCACTTCAGGTAAATCATAATTAGCTTCAGCTAAAGTAGCATATTCAACTACAATAGGATCTTTTATATTACTACTACCCATTGCTTTTTTAGAACCAACAGCAATAACAATACCTGCTAAAGCTATCATTGCATATTTTATTAACCTACCACTCTTACCAGTATTTCTCTTCTTAGTCTTATCAATATTTCTCTTATCCATATCAATATAGCCATTCTTATCAGCAACACTTGCTATCTTTCTAGCTACACTGTAATATTCCTTACTATTAAGAAATTTTTCAGCATCCTTAATACATATAAAAGATTTACTACCAACATCCTGTATAACCACAATATCCTTTAAATCAGATGCCTTAATAATACAATTACCGTGATCGATAACTTTAATTAAAATATCAGTAATCTTTTCCCTATCTCTACTTATTACTACTTCTCTTCCATCTTCGGTTCTTTGATATAAATAAGCACCATCTCTTATAGATGATAAATAACATTTTTTAGCCAAATTCATCATCCCCCATACCAAATAAATATTCATCCAGAAACTTATCTAGTGCTTTCCATTCATTATCATCATCAATATCTAATAATTCATAATGATTATCTTTATCAATATATTTGGATATACATAACACACCATATTCATCCTGATATGCTATATAATTATTTCCTTTATTAGTCCATTTAGCAACAATATCTAAATCACTATCATCTAATACAAGTTTGCTATCCATATCATTCACCTATTCTAATTATAACATAAATACTTGATAATTTATTAAATTTATGATAAATTATACATGAACCCAAAATTAGGGGATTAGTTAAATGGTATAATAATGGTCTCCAAAACCACTGTTGGGAGTTCGATTCTCTCATCCCCTGCCAGTAGAATATTTGCTCTAACTTTATAGTTAGAGTTTTAATTTATTTTGTTATAATAGATGTGTAAGATTAGGTCGTGATAATAATGAATGTGATTTTTTTAGACTTTGATGGAGTATTAGATACATATCACTATAATTCCTTGGAAGATATTGAAAGAAAAATCAAATTACTTGCTGATATTTGTAATGAAAATAATTGTAAGATAGTAATCGAAGCAGCTTCTAAAGATGCTATTGATGAAGAAACATTGGAAGTAATGGATGGTTCATGGATAAACGAAATATTTGTAATGTTTAAGAAATATAACATTGAATGTATTGGAAGGACTCCTAATGTTGAGAGAAAAATAGGTGAAAATACATATTTATCCATGTGGAAAGAAGACGAAATAATCAAGTATTTAGAGATGCATCCAGAAATTGAACATTATTGTATAATTGACGATGATGATACAAAATCAATAATGCATTGGAAAACATCCGATTTAGATAAAGTAAGAGATCATTTAGTAGAAACAATCTATTATTCAAATAATCCTAATGAAGAAGGTTTGCTTCCAAGACATAAAGATGAAATAGCAAGAATTTTAAAAAAAAATTAAAATTAAAAGCATTTTTAAATTTACTAAAATAATAGTTTATGATATATTACTTTTAGCAACTGATTGCATATAAGCAGTTTCACAATGGACTACTACTGGTGCCATGAAGAATATTAAAACACTAGCTATTAGCTAGTGTTTTTAAGTTATATTGTAATATCTTAATATTAAGATCATTTATTTTTTTTAATTAATATTATAGTAGTTAATACTATTACACCAATAGGCGCTAATCTCATAAATATCCATTCAAAAGCTTGATAGAATGTTCCTAATATAGCCCATTCGGTAATATTATAATCCCAAGTCTGATAAGGTCTATCTAGTATTGCTAACAATATGAATAACAAAATGATGCTTATATCTATAATTATCAAAGCTTGAAT
>JAEEGL016079731.1_pt1 | contig 18643 bp, 12 predicted proteins | sample 9134231 | NCBI WGS metagenome assembly JAEEGL01 (sample SAMN16246548, study PRJNA631951) | gut metagenome | biome: gut microbiome; feature: rumen; material: fiber-attached | host: Bos | place: Iran: Karaj | collected 2018-10 | reverse complement strand
GATTTTCTCACACAGTTCTATTATTATCTTTACGTCGGAGCTATTATCCTTGCATCCTGCCTGTTCCTAATTGGCACCTTATTTTATAAGGCTCTTAGAAACCTCAAGGTCAGCAGGGTTGTGACCCTGATACTGGCTCTGTCAGTGATGACCTTCGTCGCCGTATGCCATTTCAACACAAGTTACCGCCTCTCATCTACCATCTCCTTTCTGGGCTGGACACTCCTTTTATGGCTGGTGTCGCTGATGCCCGGCTGGAAAATGCGCCTTATAACGCTTGCGCTCGCCATACTACCCTTCTGGCTGCTCTTCGCACGGCCTGAGGTCAAGAAGATTCAGAGTCCCGACTTCATCTTAGAGAAGGACTTCGCCGTGGACTGTGAGTATTACTTCGGCAACCATGACAAGGTTATCCAGATGGTGGAAGGTTCAGACGAACTGACGGACCAGATGCTGTTTTTCTATAACCTGACGCAAGCCCAGCGGGGTGAGTTGCCTGACCACCTGTTGAAGTTCACGCCAAACTATCTGGGAACATTCGAGAAAATCGGCCCTGACACCCCTATGCTCACTATCCGCAACATGAACGAGCTTTACTGGGCCTTAGGCGATATGACCTTTACGGAGCGGGCGGCCATGATGACCAACGTCTTCTCTACTGACAACCGGAATGTGCGCATGATGCGACGACTGGCAGAGTGCAACATCGTCAGTGGCGATACGCTGGCAGCGGAAAAGTACCTGCGCATCCTTGACAAGACATGGCTCTACAGCAAATGGGCCGACAACATCCGCCAGCATGGCAGGGAAATCTATCAAAAGAAAATGCAGATGGTGAACCATCGCGACACCATCACCATCAGCGACAATGCCCACTTCCTGATGATGCAGCTGCTGGATACCAATCCCGACAATACCATTGCCCTCGACTATATCCTCTGCAGCGACCTGCTGCTGAAGGATATCACAAACTTCAAGCGCGACTACGACCGCTATTGTATTGAGACAGGCAAGCCACGTCTGAAGCCGCTCTATCAGGAAGCCCTGTGCATCTGGTTGGCAGGTACCAACGCCACTCAGGAGGATTGGGAGAAGTATATCCAGCGATTAGATGTGCTGCAGCGCTTCCAGCAGTACAACGAGCAACGCGGCAACCCGGCCTTTAAGGATTCTTACTGGTATTACTTCGACAAGATGAAAGCCCCGGAAATTTAGCGGGCTGCGCCCTAAATGATAATTGATGAATGATAAAGATGGAAAAGAGATCAATAATAATCAAATGGTGTAATTGGATGATATGTTTATCATTCATCATTTATCATTTATCATTCTGCATTGCATGCAGCCATGCGCCGAAGGATGTCGTAGAGCTGGACACACTGCCCCCCATCTACCCCGACTACTGCAATGTGACCATCCCCGAGAATATCGCCCCGCTGAATTTCCTGCTCCGTGCTGACTGTGAGGCCATCGAGGTGAAGGCCGGTGAACTCGTACTCAATGCCAGTGGCAACGAGGCCGTCTTCGACATAGACGATTGGAAAACGCTGATGCAACAGTCATCTGGCAAAGAGATAGAGGTTACCATCACGGCACTCGTCAACGGCACATGGAAACAATACAAATCCTTCCGCTGGCAAGTGGTCGGCGACCGGGTAGACCCCTACCTCACCTATCGCCTCATCGAGCCCGACTATGAGATATGGAACCATGTGCAGATCCAGCAGCGCTGTGTGGAGAACTTTGAAGTAAACGCCCTCGGACACTACGAGCAACTGGAGAACCGCTGCATGAACTGCCACACATATGCCAATCAGGATCCACAGCTATCGATGATGTATGTCAGAGGCCCGGGAGGTGGTGCCATCCTGAACAGCAACGGCGAGCTACAAAAGCTCAACATTCCCGGCAGCGTCTACTTCGGCTTCAGTCCCACAGGGCGCTACATCACCTACTCCACCCAGAAGATCATCCCAGCTTTTCATAGTCTGGCTAGCAAACGGCTGGAGGTCTACGATGCCGCATCCAACGTCTTCGTGGCTGACATGCAGGAGCATCGTGTCATCTCCTCGCCCCTACTCAGCGACAGTCTGAAATTCGAGACCTTCCCCACATTCTCGCCAGACGGCAAGTACATCTACTACTGTGCTGCAGACACCGTAAGCCTGCCGAGGGACATTAAGAACCTGCAATACAGCCTCGTCCGCATCCCCTTCGACGAGACTACAGGCACCATCGGCACCCAGGTCGACACGCTCTTCAGTCAGCGAAGCGTCTGCCACCCCCGCATCAGCCCTGATGGCCGATATCTCCTTTACACCGTAGCCGACTACGGCACCTTCCCCATCTGGCATCCCGAGGCCGACCTTCAGATGATGAACCTCCAGACAGGCGCCATCGACAGCCTCAGCATCGTCAACAGCGAGAAGAGCGACACCTATCACTCATGGAGCAGCAATAGTCGTTGGTTTGTCTTCGCCTCAAAACGCGATGACGGACTCTACGGCAAGCCCTACTTCTGCTATGTCGATAGTCAGGGCAAGGCGCACAAACCCTTCTGCCTACCCCAGCAGCATCCGACGTTCTACGACAACAACCTGAAGTCGTTCAACGCCCCCGAACTCGGCAAAGGAAAAGTTCCCTTCGACGTCCACGATGTCGCCAAGGCCATGAAACAAGAACCGATTAAATTCTATTAAGTAATACTATTTCACCTTCGTCTCGACACGCTTGTCGGAACTGATCTCGAGGCCGGCTTGGTGGGCATCGAAGTCTACCCTCTGTTTGGTGAAGTCGGGGGTATTGAAGGAGTAGATGCTCTCATCATAGTACTCCTTCGGATGGCGCTGGGGCAGCAGGAAGGGTTTGGAGAAGCGCCCCTTATCATCGATGCTGGCTAAGTAAAGACGGGTATAGTAGCCATCGTCACGGCGACTGGTGAAAACAATCCAGTGGGAGTTGAGGTTCCAGTTATGATAACTGTCGGCCTTGGGACTGTTAATCTCCGTCAGCTCACGGGCCTCACCGGTCTGGAGGTCGAGCATCCATTGCTGACTCTCCTCATGCCAGACAGAGAAATAGCCATAGTCCATCAGTGTGAAGAGCAGATACCTGCCATCGTAACTGGGACGAGGCCAAGTGAGGCTCTTGCCCATTGCTACGGCATTAAAGATGGTGTCTACCTCGTTGCCAAACGCGCCTGTCTCAGGGTCGAAGCTAATCTTGCAGAGGTTATACTTCTCGTCTTTGTAATGAGTGGGATAGTCCTGCTGGAGGCAGGTCATATAATACAAGGTCTTGCCGTCGGGCGAGAAGACGGGCGAGTTCTCGCTCCAGTCCTTGGTCTGCAGCAGCGAATCGGTCAGTATCTCATGCGTGGTAGGATGATAGACAAAGACATCGCTGGAGAGGTCGAACACCTCGATGCGCTCATTGGGCACGACGTGGAATCCCTGACGCGTCTGGTTGGTGGAGAAAGCACAGTACTCCCCATTGGGATGCCAATAAGGATAGACCATCGAGCCACCAAGCAGATCGTTTTTGGCCTTCAGCCACTCGCGCTGGCCATCGATCTGGAACATAGTCGCCCCATGGTCGCCACGCACATGAAAGACAAACTTCTGCGGATCGGTCTGATGGGCCGAGTGACAGTTGACGCACATGCCAGGCACCTGAGTATTCTCGATGATGGGGTATTCGTCGAAGGTAGAGAGGCTGCGCTGATAGAGTCCCATCTTACTGAAGGCCTCATAGCCTGGTGCGATGCGGCGGTAGGTAAGTCCCCACTCGTCGAGGCTGTATGGACTGACACTGACCACGAAGTCCTTGTACTGCTTCCACTGGCCATCCTTCAGGATGCAGACGGTAAAGGTGAGCTCTCCTCCCTTGTTCTGCTGTGTCAGCTGGTGCCAGTCATCGATGTCGAAGTAAGCGCCGTCGCCGTTGGCATGCAGTTCGCCGCCTTTCGAGCCTCGCACCACCACGTCGATGCAGTCGACATCGGCTTCGGTGCTGTTGAAATTCAACGGGGCAATCTCTGCAGGAATCGTCACCCCGACATAGTCTGGATAGATAGCCGGCAGCTGACCGACCATCGTGGGATTCTCAGGCGCATGGCTACACGCTATGCTAAATAATAAATGATAAATGATGAATGATAAACACATCATCCAATTATACCATCTGAAATTTGCAGATTTTCTTCCCATCTTTATCATTAATTATTTAGCATTTAGGGCTATACCCGTTAAATAGTACCATACCGTATTCTTATACCTACTCAGCTCTGGTGAGTTCTTATCTTGAGAATACATCCGCGAGAAATCATTCATCTGCTGCAGGATGAGTGGGCTGACGAGTCCCTGAGGCGGATTCTGTCGCTGCTGGAAGAAGGCAAAGGCAATGGCCTCCTGGCAATGGCGGGGGTTGTAGGCTATTCTGTTCTGTACATACTGCACATAATTCATGAAGCGCGACACGTCGCCGTCGAGCAAAGGCATCATGAGCAGATACTGCGCTGCCATCTGGTTCTGCTGGTTGTGGATGAAGAGCTGTCCGCAGATCTTATCCAGTTCGCGCTCGCTGAAGAGGAAGTCGTCATGCAGACGGTACTGGCGCAACATGCCATAGAGCGGATGGCGGTTGATGGCATTCTCGTCGCCCAGCATCGCCATCATACGCTGTGCCCAGGGACGGTAGAACACTGTCTTCTCCAGTATCTTGAGATACTTCCGGGCCACCTCGTACTGTCCGTTGATGAGGTTGGTCTCGGCGAGACGCTTCACGACACGGGCACTCTTATTATAGTTAGGTATGGCCTCCATTGCCTCGAAGGCGAAGCGCTGGGCAGTATTCACCAAGCCGAGGTTGAAATAGATCTCGCCCGTGAGTTGTGCCGTGGCGAAGTTACGCTCAAACCTCGGCAGCAGCCCCTCCGTACCACGCTGGAAGAAGTCGAAGGCACGATCGCCCAACTGATTGGTCTTCGCCAAGGCAAGGTTCGTGGCGCTGACACTCATCGGCAAATCGGGCATCTGCTTCTCTGCCTTCTTGATAATGGCGTTCCAATCGCCTACTCGCACCAGATAGTCGTACTCGATGAGGTCGTACTTCTTCTTATCGAAGCCGTATGTCTGAGGCACCAGTATAAGGATGGCGAAGACTAACGCCTCAGCATATCTTACCCACTTCCGGGGCTGGGGCAAGCATTTCGCAAACCATGTCAGCAAGAGGGTGACGACGGGGATGGCCATCAGCATATAAGGCAACGTAGCGGGGACGCGATAGTAGCTGACGCCAAGCATCACCCTCGTCATGGGGAACGGCAGCCACTGGGCACTCAGCAGCATCAGCGTCAGGGCATAGACAACAGCAGGCATGGCTACTAGCCAAGGCATCATCACTAAAGCCACCAGCAGCACCATCGGTCCTATGAGCCAATAAAGCACGGGGATAGCGACCAATGCCACTATCAGTTTCTTCCATAGGGCAATGCCTGCACACCATCGCGTCCAGACCAAGGCCACAGACAAAGCCATCACCAGTGCTACGACATAGGTCAGCATGACGTTCTCGTCGCCCATGGCATACCACAGCATCAAAGCGGGCAGGAAGCTTAGTAGATAGTGGCTCTTGACCCGCATCAGCCGCCACGTGAGCTGTTGCACCAGCATAAAGAGCAGGGCAATAATCAAGGCGCCGATGGCGGCAGCATTATAGAACTGCACCAGGAACTCAGCCACATATCTGGCCAGGCCCCCTGGTTCTGAGATACGCTCGCAGAAGTAGTCACCATCGAAGAGGAACAGCTGTAACTGTTCTTGATAAGCCAACACATAGGGATAGCGGATGCTCCAGAAAAGGAACACCACCACGCCGAACGCCAGCGTCAGCAGCCATGGGATATATTTTTCTCTATTCACTCTTCGCTCTTTACTTCCTCATGTGTGTCGGCATTCATAATCTTGACAGAGCCGTCGGGCATCTTTTTCTCATAGGTCAATGGGAACATGTCTTTCAGAAAATCATGAAGCACGCCTTCTTTCATGTTCTTTGCCAACTGACGGGTGTAATTCTTATACACCAGGTGGAAGCTGTCGGCCCGCTGCAGGATATACTTTGCCTGCACCGTATCAAACCGTCCCTGAAGGTCCTTGATATACATGCGCATCTTATAGAGTTCACGGTTATGAATCTCTGTACGCGTCTTCCACTTCTCCAGAGAGTCGTTCTGGGGTGTACCAACTGCATGGCTTACACTGTCGATGATCACCTGAACCTCACCGGGCTCACCAACCACCAACAGGGGCTGGACGCCGACGCGGAAACGGAAATCAATCAGAATCTTATACATCTGCATGACGTCGGTCTCAAAAGCAAAACGACCATTCTTAATCTCTACCGAGTCGACCGTCTCGGCAGTCTTAGAACCGGAAAAAGGCACGAGGAACACACGCTTGCCCTCAAACTGCTCGCCCTTTACGACACCCTGGATATGGCATTTCCCGTCGCTTTGCTGGCAGCTGAAGAACATCGTCGCAGCCACCACAGCCATAAAACACAATAGAATCTTTTTCATTGCTTGTCTATAATTATATTGCTACCTGATTTTTACTTGTTCCCGTTTATTCTCAAACACTTTCCTATGTACTTCGCGGGCATCCAGCTGCACTTTCTCACGGGTAAAGTCGATGCAGTTGTAGGAGTCCATCTCCTCTTGATAGTATTTCTTCGGATTGCGCTGAGGCAGCAGGAATGGTTTTCCCGCCTGACCCTTTTCGTCAAGGAAAGCGATGTAAGGCATACTATAGACACCATTTTCGCGACGACTGGAGAAAACAAACCAGTGACTGTTGAGACTCCAGTTATGGAAGCTCTCAGTATCATCGCTGTTGGCTCCTGCCAGCGGATAGGTCTCTCCCGTCATCAGATTCATCAGCCAAAGATCGGCTTCTGGATGGTTGACGGGGAAATTACCACAAGCGGTCACATTATACATTAGCCATTTGCCATCGTAAGAGGGACGAGGATAGGTGAAACTACGGTTCAACTCTCGAGCATTCAACAATGTGTCGACATGATTGCCGTAAGTACCCGTCTTGGCATCGAACGAAATCCTGCACAGGCTGTATCTCACCTGGTCCCACTCAGCAGGCACCCTGTGAGGCTTGGCCGTACAATAATACAGGGTCTTTCCGTCGGCAGAAAAGGCTGGGTATGTCTCCCAGTCATCAGTCTGCAACAACGGACAAAGCACTAATTCATTGGTACGGGTATCAAGCACCAGCACATTGCTAAAGGTGTCGTACACCTCTATGCGCTGTCCTGTTCCAACAAAGAAGCTCTGATGAATGGAGTTGGTGGAGAAAGCACAATAATCACCATCGGGATGCCAATAGGAATAGCTGGTATTGGCCACGGTACTATCAGTCTTTGTTGTCAGATAGATTTGCTTGCCATCCTTGTATAGTAAAGTTCCGCCATGTTCACCACGAATCTGCATATTAAAGGTGTTTGGATTAGCACGATTGGCCACATGGCAGTTCATACACTGACCCGGAACGACACTCTCGGCTAAAATGGCCGACTCATCAAAACTATGTATGTCACGCTGATAGATGCCTATATCGCCGCCCACCTCATAACCTGGCGCGATACGGCGGTAGGTAACGCCATACTCATCAAGGCGATACTTGCTAACATACATCTTAAAGTCCTGATATTACAGCCACTGACCATTCTTCTTCACACATACTGTAAACAGCAGTTCGCCACCAGCGTTCTGCTCTGTCAGTTCATGCCAGTCGTCAACATCAAAATCAGCCCAATCACCGTTAGCATGCAAATCGCCGCCCTTACTGCCTTTTACCACCACATCCATGCAGTCGATTTCCTCATCGGTAAAATTAAAATCCAACGGGGCAATATCTGCCGGAATGGTCACACCTATATAATCAGGATAAATGGCAGGTTGCTCATTCACCATCGTAGGACTCGTGGGTCTTTCGCTACACGACGAGCCTGCAATGGCTATCAGACAGCAACAGACGGCCAGAAGTTTATATCTAATATTAATGAGCTCCATCATCGTCTTCGTTTTTGCTCTTTTGCTTCACCATCCTTTTCACATATTCGGCATAAGACGAACCAGGCGCATTGCCTTGCTTTTGTATACACATCATGGCATCCTGATAGCCGATAGGCATCTCTCGATAACCACTATATTTCTCTGCCATGGGCATATACTGCTGGAATCCCTGCACCTGCCCTTCCAATAGCATCTGCCCCATAAAGTATTCAAGCGCCATGGTGTTCTTTGTATTATTCATAAACAGCAGGCCCAACATCTTATACAGCTCCAGATGACTATATAGGAAATCGTTCTTATAGCGCAACTGCCGCAATTTGCCATACACAGGGTGTGCATTAATGGCAGCCTCATCACCCAACAAAGCTTCGGCATTGACTGCCCATTCACGATAAAACAAACTTTTCTTCAGCAAGTTAAGATGTTTTCTGGCTGTTTTATAATGGCCGTTCACTATCATGCACTCGGCTATCCGCTTGGTGCAACGTCCACTCATACTGCCATCCAGAATCGACTCCTGCGTATCAAAAAAATAACGCAGGGACGAATTAACCATACCCAACCGCCAGAAAGCCTCGGCCGATGGCAGCATCGAGGTCAAGTCGCGAATACGGGGCATAATCAACGCATTTTCATCGCTCTGATAGAAGTCGAACATACGGTCTGCCAACAAGTGCTTCTGCGACAAAGCCAGATTGACGCAGACAGAGCTGAACGGCGTCTTAACCTGATATTCTTTCGCCCGATTCACGATCTCATCCCATCGTTCCTGACGAACTAGATAATCCTGACGAATCAGCTCGTACATTTCTTTATCATACCCTTTACTGACGCCTAAACAAGCCAATGCGATGACGATGGCAACTTGCACGGGCAGCAACCACTTGACTGTATGGATTCGATGCTGCACCACTATAGTAAGTACTGTTAACAATGGGATTAGCCACATCAGCACGGGCATCATCATGGGCGTACGATAATACTGAGCAGGCATCAGGGTCATCTCTAAGGTCCACTGCGTAAGCAGGAAACGATAAGCCAGCAGCTGCATAGTCAACAGGCATAGGGGCATAAACCAACTCTTAAGTCCGTAGCGATACATACGCAACAGCACATAAACCCAGGCCAAGGGCCCCGTCAACCAATATACAACAGGTATGACAACCACTTCGCTCCATGCTTGCCTACCCCATTTTACAGGATTTATTCTATGAGCGCCTACCACCATCAGGAGAGCCACCACATAGCCTAACTTTACGCTGGGGTCACCTAACAGCCAAAGCACAAGCGCAGCAGGTATCCACCCGACAGTCCACCCCAAAGCCACTATGAGCAGTGAGAGCAACAAGGCACCCAACCACTCCACATAATAGAACTGAACGATAAACTCGCCTATCCAACTGGCAAAGCCACCTGGCACACTCACTCTGTTGAGAAAGTAATCAGACGTCCACAAAAACAGCTGATACTGCTCCTGATACGACATGGCGTGAGGGTATGCAATATACCAAAACAAGAATACGCCGATGCTGATAAGCACTGACAAGGCTATAATTCCGTATTTAGTTATCGCTTTATTCATAAACGCTGCAAAGGTAGCACAAAAATCTGACTTAACAAAGTTTTTCTCTATTTTAATACCGCCCCGCAGACTGACGAGCAGTTGCGGGGCGATAACAAATCATTGAGCTAATTAAATCTCAAGAAGAAAATTACTTAGCCTTGAAGTTCCAATATGTTCCTTCAGACCAGCCACTGAATGCGCCGTTGTCTGGATAGGTAAGGATCATCTCAGAGCCAGAAATGTGGAAAATCTGGAAATCGGTAACATAACGACCGCCTGCATTAATCTCAAATGGGAACAGGATTGCACCCTCGGTGGTCTTGAATGTGCCCTTCTTCCAACCATCAGCTGTTGAGAGGTCAATCTCATAACTACCCGAACGGATCTCGCTACCGCTGGCATCATAGCACTTCACGGTACCATCCTCATTCAGAACCATAGTGGCATCGTTGTTCTCCTCACCAGTAGCAGAACCAGTTACAGAGTGACCTAACTGACCCGTAAGGTCTGCGGCATCGTCAACACCCCACCATACAAAGTCGTTAAGGTATTCACCACGCCAGTTACCATCAGCACCAAAGTTACCCCATACGTGACCAGAAGATGTAGTATTACCAACGTTCCAAGTCCACGTCTTGCTACCATAGTTGGTCATCATACCTGATACGTCGCTATCGCTCTTGAAGTTCCAGTATGTTCCTTCAGACCAACCACTGAAAGCACCATTGTCAGGATAAACCAGAATCATCTGATCGGTTGTCAGAGAGTAAATCCAGTAATCTGTCACATAACGGCCGCCAGCATTAATCTCGAATGGGAACAGAGTTGCGCCCTCTGAAGTATGAAGGACACCATACTTGAATCCATCGTGATTGTCGCCAGTCCATCCCTTAATCTCATAAGTACCATTACGGATCTCACTGCCATTGGCATCATAACATTTCACAAGGCCATCCTCTGTGAACACCATGGTAGCATCGTTACTTTCTTCACCAATAGCCTGACCGGTTACAGAGTGACCTAACTGACCCGTAAGATCTGCAGCATCGTCAACGCCCCACCATACAAAGTCATTAAGAGCATCACCACGCCAACTACCATCGGCACCAAAGTTACCCCAAACATGACCAGAAGATGTATTGTTACCCACATTCCACTTCCAGGTCTTCTTGCCATAGGCATTCGAAGCAATCAGACGTACCTCAGGCTTCAGCTCGGCAGCCACCTGAACAGTGAACTCCTTGCTTGCGATGACTTCATCTCCATTGGCATTGACAAAACGGAAATAAACCGTCTGGTTGGGATCTGAACCACGGGCGGGAACGAAGTTGAACACACCACCTGCAGAACCGCTGGAGAGCTTGAACTCAGAGCCGTCGGCCTTCACATAATAGATATATACACTTGTTGCCTTGGGGACATTGTACTTAATCCAGTTACCGTCGGCCTGCGGCGTGCTGCAAGCCTGATCGGCATACTGCGAGAACTCAGCACCGTCGAGCAGTGTGCTACTGGTAAAGCTGTCGATCTTCATGCTGCCATCTTCCTTAATAGGATCACAAGCCGTCAGCATGCCCAGCGCTACTGCGAACAATAATATTGATTTTTTCATATTGTTTTACCTTTTTACTGTTTTTACCTTTTTACATTTTCACCTTTTAATAAACAGGTGTACCAGACATACTCCAGCTCGTTCCGTCGTACCAACCCTTGTTCTGGCTCAGTATCTCAGGATTGTTGATGAGACCGATCTGCTGTGGAGGCTTAGGCAGGAAACCGTCGGTATCGGCATAGCGCTGTGCCCAGCTGCTGCCACCTACACCCTTACCATGACTCATCACCGTCCATGTGCCGGTATAATTCACACGTGTACCTTCCTGCTTCTGCAGAGCTAAAGCAGCCTCGCAACCTGCTCCTCCATCCTTACCAGAGTAGCGGCGCAGGTCGTTAAAGCGCAGACCTTCACCAGCCAACTCGAAGCGGCGCTCATTCTTGATGTTCTGCCAAGAGTAGGTGGTTGCAGGCAGACCGGCACGTGCACGTACCTTATTCATCTGATCAGCAGTACCTGTCAGCTCTGAGTGCATCAGCATCACGTCGGCCAGACGAAGCAGCACGATATCCGTGAAGTGATCGCCCTGGAAGGAGTTACCGTTGGTATTAGGAGAGGTGGTATTCTTTGTACGATATACGCCCCACCAGGTGTAAGCAGTGAGGTGGTCAGACCATGAAGACTCCTTGCAGGTGGTAGAGATCCATTTCTTATTGTAGTAGCCAGCATCCTCAGAGCAAGTAGTGGTGAATACGAACTTCTCACACTCAGCCTGGGCATCAAGGATGGTAGCTTTCTTTCGTGGGTCGCTGTCGCTCCACTCATCCCAGAGGTTGGCATTGATGGTACCCTGGCCCCAGCCCTGTCCGAAGGGGAAGGTCTCGAGATCACCATTGGCATGTCCTGCACCGTCGTCATCACAACGCAGACCGCAGTAAAGCTCTACCTGATTAACGAATCCCATTCCGATGGTACCATTCCATGAACCAGAGTTCATATACTGCACCTGGAACATCTCCTCAGAGTTACCATTGCCAGCCCAGAATTTCTTTCCGTCGGCCAGATCCTTTACATAGGCATAGTCGGGAGCTGTCAGCTCATTGCTGTACTGCCAAAGCAGACGGAAGTCCTCAACGAGGCTGTAGCCACCGTTGTTGATGGCATCCTCGAGATAGCTCACCACCTGAGCCTTGCTCAGAGAAGAGCCGGCTGCCTCCTGCTCGAAGTCGAAAGTCACGTCGGCAAGAGATGCCGAAGCCAGTTCGCCTGCCTTCTTATAGAATCCCTCGTAGAACATATAGGCACGAGCCAGCATACCCTCGGCAGCACCCTTAGTGGCATGACCGTCGCCACGGGTGGTGGCTCCGTGAGTCATCAGGTTGGCTGCTGATACAAAGTCAGCCAAGATATGCGGGAAGATCACATCCTCGGCACTTACCTGCGGACATGGATCGGGAGCAGCAGAAGCCCAGTAAGCAGGGATATCGCCCCAGAACTGAACACCCCAAAGGTAGAACAAACCGCGCATGAAATAGGCCTCACCCAGCATCTGGTTGCGGGCAGACTCCTGGCCAGTCCAGTCGAAAGCATCGACAGCATAGATGATGGCACTAGCACGAGAGATACCTACGTAGGTATTCTTCCAGGCATCATCATAAAGAGACTCCTTATTAGTCATCAGGTGACCGACTGCATGCGACTCCACGTCACCAGTACCACCGGCACCGTTAGCATCGTCAGACATAATATAGTTCACGAACCAAGGTGTCTGCAGCGGACTTGTGCTCATCTGGTTCATCACGCCATACAGGGCAGCCAGCTCCTTGTTCAGGTCATTGGGCGAAGCGGGATAGTTGCTCGTATTGGCTTCTGTATAATTGGAGGAATCAAGGAAGTCTTCGCAGGAGGTCAGGCCAAATGTGAAGAGAGCCGAGATTGCCATTAAATATATCTTTTTCATATTCTTATATACCTTATTATATTATTAGAACTTGATACTTGCACCTACGATGAAGGTACGTGCTTGCGGATAGAGACCTACGTCGATGCCGCGAGCCCAAGAGTCCTTACCGCCAGAAGATCCAATTTCAGGATCAACACCAGAGTAGCCTGTGAAGGTGTAGAGGTTCTGAGCCTGTACATAGAGGCGGAGCTGAGAGAACGGACCACTCTTCCACAGCTTAGAGAAGTTATAGCCTAAGGTGATGTTCTGAATGCGGAAGTAGTCAGCATCCTCCATATAGAGCGTTGATACCCACTGGTCGTTGGTTGTACCTACAGCGAGACGCGGACGAGAGTTGCTCGTACCCTCACCATGCCAGCGGTCGAATGCATTGATTGAGTAGTTGTTGAACGGATTAGCCAACAGAGCCGTACGGTAGCACTGCATCACCTGCATGCCAAAGGCACCCGAACCAGTCACGCCGAAGTCGAAGCCCTTCCACTCGAAGCCGAGGCTGGCACCGAGAGTTACGTCGGGATGAGGATTACCAATCTCATGACGGTCTTCTGAGAGCGAAATCATTCCGTCCTTATTATAGTCATCCCAGATCAGGTCACCAGGCTGTGCACCCTCGAGGACTGCTTTGCCGGCTGCAACTGCTGCGTCGATCTGAGCCTGATTCTGCCATACGCCGCTATAAGACATACCGTTGAAGTAACCGATAGGATGACCTACCTCTACACGGGAAATCCATGAAGAGTTCTCGAAGAGGGCCTTATCCTGACCGTCGATATATCCAGAGTTGTTAGCCAGACGGGTTACCTCGTTCTTGTTGGTAGCGAAGTTAACGTTGGCATGATAAGTGAAGTCGCTGCCAATCTGGTCGCGCCAGCTGAGAGCTACCTCAAAACCCTTGTTCTCCACGTCACCTGCATTCACGTAAGCAGGCTCCTCATAGCCGAGCACCACATTCATCGGGGCCTGTACCAGCCAGTCCTTCGTGGTCTTCTTATACCAGTCGAAGTTCAGTCCGAGGCGGCCACCCAGGAAACGGGCATCCAAACCGATATTCAACTGTTCAGAGGTCTCCCAAGTCACGTCGGGGTTGGGAACGTTCTTGGCGTAGGCACCAGTGGTGTAGACGTTATCAGTCACCGTCTGAACCATATCGCTCGAGAACTTGTAGCCATAGTCGGGATATCCGCTGGGAGAGAAACCGATGTTAGAGAGATAGTAGAAGTTACCAATCTGACAGTTACCGTTCTGTCCCCAAGATGCGCGAAGCTTCAAGAAGCTCAGCCAAGAAGAGGTAGACTCCATGAACTTCTCATTAGAGATGTTCCAACCTGCAGATACAGAGGGGAAGTAACCCCAGCGATGACCGCGTGCGAAGTTGTTTGAACCATCGGCACGGATGATGGCGGTCAGCATGTACTTCTCGTCGTAGTTCCAGTTGGCACGACCGAAGAACGAAGCAATCGAACCCTGCATCGGGGTGTCATAACCACCAGATGAAGAGTGGAAGGCGTAGTCGTAGTTAGCAATGGTGTTGTAGTTCCAGCCTTTCAGCACGAGCGAGTTAAGGTTCTCCTCAGTGACGGTAGCACCAACGTTCAGACCTGAACTCCAGTTGCTGCGCTCGATCGACTGACCGATCAGAACATCGATATTGTGCTTGCCGAAGGTAGGCAATACATATGATAAGGTGTTCTCAATCGTAAAGCTTGAACTCTGCCAGTCACTCTGGTTGACTGTATAGTTAGCACTTGCGCTGGTGAAACTAGAGCTGTAAGGATAACCCACGCTACGAGAATTGCCACCGCTATAGCCTGTGTTGAACTGTCCGCGATACTTCAGGTTCTTAATTGGCTCAACAATCCAGTAGAACGTTGCACCCACGCCGAAGTCTCGGTTCTCGTTCAGAGAGTTGAATCCACCATTGAGGAAGTGGTTCAGGGGGTTGCCGTAAATCATAGTGCTATAGCCGGCACCATTGTCCTTGTACGAGGCCAGCTTGCCGTTGTTATCATAAGGCTCCACCAGAGGTGAGGCGATATAGGCAGCCTGCATGATGTTCCAGTAGCCGTTGCTCTCTGCCAAGTCGTGACTATTGTGATACCAGTAGCTCACATTCTCACCGATGGTCAGCAGGTCGTGCTCCTCACCCAACAGGTCCTTACCACGAAGTACCACGTGATCTGAGTTGATACGTCCACCGTAACGTTTGTATGAAGAGGCGTTGTCACCACCCATGATACCTTCGTTAGAGCTGTAGTTCAGCGAGATAGAGAACTTCGAGCGGTCGGTACCGCCATTCAGCGTCACAGCATGGCTGAACTGCAGAGCGTTCTTGTTTTCATAGGCCTTAAACCAGTCTGTGCCGTTCCAGCCTTGATTCACGCGGTCCAGAATGCTCTGTGGCACCAACGTGTTCCACTGAGGCACGCTGCCGTAGGTGTTGAAATATGTCTCGTTGATCACACTCATATAGTCCTTAGCGCCCAACATGGCAGGCACCTTATAAGCATTCGACCAACCCACGAAGCCGTCGTACTGCAGTGAGAGTTTACCCTCCTTACCCTGCTTAGTGGTCACAAGGATCACACCGTTGGCAGCACGGGCACCGTAGATGGCTGCTGATGCAGCGTCCTTCAGCACATCGATGCTCTCGATATCATTCGGGTTCAAACCGTTCAGACCGTCATCGGCCGTACCGGCATTGATACCATCGATAATCAGCAGCGGTGAAGAGTTACCGATGGTACCCACACCACGAATGTTTACCTTGAAGCCCTTACCTGGCTGAGAAGAGCTCTGCGTGATGTTCACACCAGGGGTTGAGGCCTGCATGGCCGTCAGGGCGTTGGTGGTGTTCAGCTTGGCGATGTCCTCACCCTTCACCTGAACAGTTGCACCGGTAACCAGCTTTTTCTTTTGGACACCGTAACCTACGACAACCACCTCTTCAAGGACGGCGTTATCATCCTTCATCGTAACCTGGATGTTGTCCTGGTTTCCGACCTTAATTTCCTGAGTCTCATAACCGATGAACGAGATAACAATCGTTGCACCAGTTTTTACAGAGAGAGAGAAGTTACCGTCAAAGTCAGTAACTGTACCATTCGTGGTACCCTTTTCAACTACACTGGCTCCGATGACGGGACCTTGAGCATCGACTACCGTTCCGGTAATCTTCTTCGATGCCTGCTGAATCTCCTGAGGAGATCCTGCAGCATTGGCATTTGACGAGTAGCCAAGACCCAAGAGGGCGAGGGCACTCATCAACAGCGCTGTCTTCCTAAATGTTCGATTCATACTTGAGTGTTATACTTAAATTGGAATAATTTGTATTCATTTTTGTTGGCTTTCGGACCAACAATTCTCCCGAGCCACTTGCCTTACATATAATTAAGGTTCGCGCGACTCCCCATGATTCAAGAAGAATTGTTTTTATTCATACGTTTTAGTTTTATTAATACACACGTTTTAGTTTCTTACAGTAAAAGTCTTCTCAGAACCTCCTGATTCGCCTGCAAAGTTAAAACAATTTAACGAAACGGCTCAACTTTATTTTATCAAATTCTGACACTTTCCTGCAATATTATTATTTTGGATTTGGACAACAATAAAAAAGTAGCAGATTTTGCTAAAAAAGTCCAAGACTATTCGTACAAATGTACCTAACTTTGCAGCTGTTAAGCAAACAATAGTAAAAATGAAAAGACAAATTTTCCTTTTATTGGCCTTTCTGGTCATGTTGCCCATTGGGGCGCAAATCAGGGGCAACAGTATTGTTGTAACCGTGGAGCCCGATCATCAAGACTGGAATTATTGTGTAGGCGAGACGGCCAGTTTTACGGTGGAAGTACGCCGCTCAGGCACACTTATCAACGACGTCAGCATAGACTATGCGGCTGGCCCTGAGATGTATCAGGATGTTAAGAAAAGCCTGACGCTGAAGGAGGGCAAGATGAAGCTCTCAGGCAAGATGAGTCAGCCAGGCTTCTACCGCGTGGACGTGACGGCCCATGTCGGCGGGAAGGACTATCATGGGGCCTGTGCAGCCGCTTTCTCACCCGAGAAGTTGAAACCCTCGACTATCATGCCTTCCGACTTTGCCGACTTCTGGCAGCAGTCGATAGAAGATGCCCGCAAGACGGATCTCGCCCCGACAAAGTGCCTGTTGCCCGAGCGCTGTACGAAGGATGTGAACGTCTATGAGATAAGTTTCCAGAACGAGCAGTTAGGCTCGCGTACTTATGGTATCTTGTGCGTACCCGTGAAAGAGGGCAGATATCCAGCGTTGCTGAGAGTGCCAGGGGCAGGTGTGCGCCCATATGCAGGTGATGTGTACACAGCATCACAGGGTGTGATCACACTCGAAATCGGTATTCACGGCGTACCCGTAACCATGAAGCAAGGTATTTACGACGACCTGAACAACGGTGCACTGAAAGGTTATTGGGAGTTTAATATGGACTCGCGCGAGAAGCACTACTATCATCATGTGATCATGGGCTGTATCCGTGCGATGGATTATATAGAGCAGTACACCCCGTGGGACGGAAGTAATGCAGGCGTGACGGGATCGAGTCAAGGAGGATTCCTGACGCTGGCCACAGCAGGACTTGACAAGCGCATCACTTGCTATGCCCCTGTACATGCAGCTCTTTGCGACCATACGAACTCGTTGCGCGGCGTTGCCTGCGGATGGCCCCACTTCTTCTACTGGAATAAGGGCAAAGGGCAGGAGAAGCAGATCGAAGTGTCGCGCTATTATGACGGTGTGAATTTTGCACGTCTGATCACTGACAAGCAGCATGGCTGGTTTTCTTTTGGTTATTGCGACGACGTAGTACCCCCTACCACAGCTTGGGCTACCTATAACACTGTGACTGGACCTAAGGAAATCTCACCTTATCAAGCCACATGGCATTTCTGGTTCCAAGAGCAGTGGGATGAGTGGGAAAGCTGGCTTTTAAAGGAGTTAAGAAGACTGTGATAGTTGAATGATAATTATTTAAGTATTTACTAAATTGGTATGAAAAAATGGTTCTTAGTTGTAGGAGCAGCGTGGCTCCTAGGGACATCACAGGTAAGTGCCTGGGAAGGTCAAGTCATCATCTCAACCCCCAATACCTCTCTGGTATTACATGCCAACGAGGGTGAGGACTTGAGACAAGACTACTATGGTGGTCCCATCACTAAAGTTAATCAACTGAAAGAGGCAGGCAGCGATTTAGATTTCGCTGCCCTGCCCACTTTTGGTACTGTTGACATGATTCATCTACCTACCCTGCAGGTGCAACACAGCACAAGAATCTGGACAGCGTGCAAGAAATAAAAAAATAAAAGCATTATGAACTATCAAGAAAAAGTACAGGCATTACGCCAGCGTCATGAGGCACTGCTTCAGCGCAAGAATCAAGTGATGAAGGGTGGAAACGGTATTTATGAGAAATACGAGTACCCCATTTTGACGGCAGAGCATACGCCTCT
>JAEEGL015914875.1_pt1 | contig 18643 bp, 9 predicted proteins | sample 9134231 | NCBI WGS metagenome assembly JAEEGL01 (sample SAMN16246548, study PRJNA631951) | gut metagenome | biome: gut microbiome; feature: rumen; material: fiber-attached | host: Bos | place: Iran: Karaj | collected 2018-10 | reverse complement strand
TCGGGAACTTTCTCACAGTTCACGCCGAATATGCCGTCTTTCTCATAAACAGCCCCCTTTTCCATCAGGAAATTGAGCTGAATTGCATTGGCGCGGGCATGTGCCTGATTCAGTCCAAAACGCATCGAACGGAAAAATCCCCCCAGCATCGTTGCATACGTTTCGACCATATCCTGTTCCGTCAGCTCGCCGCGTTCGTGCAGCCAGTGTACCAGATAATACGACGTCATATCCGCCTTGCATTCCTCAATGGCTGAATACGTCTCAGCCAGACGGTGAATGATCGTATCTGCGGAATTTCTGACCGCCTTGGGCCCGAGGCTATGCCCCGTTTCATGCATGATGGTATGGCGGAAAAATGCCTCGAACGTCACATTTTCAAACACATCCGGAGCCAGGAACTGCTCGGCAAGAGGCTTGAGAATCGCCTCGAACTTCGCTTCCTGAACATTCTTCATCATGACCTTTTTCGTCCCGAACTTCTGGATAACTTCCGGATCATTGGGCAGCACAAACGCCAGCGTCTGAACGCCCACGCGGGCTTCGCCCGCAGCCGAAAGCAAATCGATGACGACAAACGGCGAGGACTGACCGCTGACGCGCGTCTTCTTCATTTCGGCCGAAATCGGAAGCGCCGCCTGCATCTCCTCGACGAGCGAGGCAATATGCGCCAGTCTTTCAGTTTCGCGGGCATTCCGGTATCCAATAAAGGCCTCGAACGTCGCTTTATAGCCAAACAACTGATCTTCGTATGTTTCATACGGCCCAAAGACGACCTCGATATCCGAGTTGTCCAGACCGATCCATGCCCCGTCGCTCTCGACATAATTGTTGCTCAAAAGTGCCTCAGAACGCGCCTGCAGATAATGGCGCAGCGACGGATTCACGGCCATCCCGGCCGCTTCCTGAAGCAGTTTTGCCGCTTTCTCGAGTTCCAGAGCATACGCATGACTGTAGGGAATGCTCACCAGACGTCCATTGCGCCGGCGAATCAGCGTCGTAAAACTCATGAACGATTCCCGGTCTTCCGGATGCGCATCAAGCCACCCATTGAACTCCTCGCGCGTCATATCCGCCGGATAAAATCCCGCACCAAGCGGCTTCGTGATGTTCCCGTAAAACGGCTTGTCACCATCAAAACGATCCCAGGGACCACCCATAATCGCAAAGCTCTCGATGAGCTTGCGGGAATGAGAATCCTCTATTTCCTGCTTGAATTGCGGGTTGTAGTGCGAAACCTGTCGCAGATAAATCGGATTCAAAAATGATGCCGCACGGATGAGCAGCGCAAGCACCGCACGATCCTCGGGACGAATCGACTCCAAATCGGCATGAAGATGAACATGGGCAAATTTATCACAAACAAACATAACACTATCCTTAAAACTGATTTGCGGTTCAGCAAACACAAATTTTTATTCTATAAAACATCTCAGCCCATACGGAACAAAAAAAATGGTTTTTTGAATTTTTTTGTTCAGGGCCAGCCCGACGAACCAAACAAAGTGCGCAAACACATCTGCAGCGCAGACACATCTACATCGATATCGCCCATCTCCTAATCGGGCCCCAGACATTTTCCATCATAACACCCCAGCCCCTTCCCACACTTTTCATATTTTTTACATTTGTCATCTGCGCCGCAAAAATAATCATCTGAAGCAGGATCAATACACAAACCATCACAGTTGACCATGGGAGGCATGCAGGTTTCTATACATTCTGCATTCGCGCCCACACCAGAACAAAACCATGTATTTCCCGTCTTATCACTTCGGACATCCCTGCAGTGTGCGCAGTATTTTCCACAACACATAGAATACAGTTTGCAGACACCTTCATCCAGTCTGTAGGTATCCGTACACGTGGTAGCCTCACACTTTTTATCCGCCGTACACTCTCCCTGCATCCAACCGCCGGCTGATGTACAATTCTCGCGCAAGTCACCGCAATGTTCCACCGTATCTGCTTCGCAAAAATGCCACTCCTTTTCATTCTCGCCGTCCTCATCCGCAGTATTCTCCACCTTATGGGTGTTTTTGGGACACTCCGAACTGCAGTAAACATCTTCGCCAGGGATCATAATGCAATACGGCTGGGCCTCCGGACATTTTTCTTGTTCAAAAAAATAACCATTTCTCACACAGTTATCCCGGGAACATCGAAACGCACCTTCCTGAATATAAACGACACCGGGACAAACCTCTCCGTAATCCACGGGATCGTCCAGGTTGCATCCAGACACAGCTGCAGTGAACATGACAATGTGAATGGTGATGAGTTTCTGTATATTCATATCGCGCCTTTCATTGCTGCTTTATCTGTATATATTCGTTCCCGGTTGTATCTCTATCTACAGGTCGAAATGTCGCTTTCCCCGCTGCCTTTAAGATTGATTATATAATCTGCACATACATAACCCTTATATGGCCCGGGAGGAGAGGTATTGCCGGATATTTTAAACCACCCGACCTCGCAATCACTGTCTGTCTGTCCTTTTTTAAACTCCGTAATGGTTACCTTATAACCGCTTGGAATACCTTGACCCTTATTATGAACCTTATCGTATTGCGTACCCGCATCTTCTCTGACATTGACGCCATTATCGGAATGAACAGTACCAGTTACAGGCACAACATACACCGATCCCTTACTGATATATCTTTTATTGCCATTATAGTTAATCACAAAATAATCGCCGGACTTTCCATGAATTGAGAGCTTGGAATATTTGCTCACAGAACCATCTTTTCCGCTTCCTGCTGAAGTATATAACGATGCATCAGACGCCGCCATCCCTTTCGCGGAGACTCCCCGGCACTCATCTCCGCACAGCAAATAATTGCCGCTGCACGACAAAACGCATCTGGCTTCTTCGCACCCCACAGATCCGTTGGACGGCGGATTGCAAATCTCCGAATCTACCCATTGGTTGTCCTGGCACATCTGAACGGCCCGGTTCCCATCACACCGTTCTTTGCGTTCCTCGCAGATTCGCTCTTCACAAAATGTCTGGCGCTTAACGTAATTGGCACCGCACTCAAAGTCACACCCTCCCGTTTTTGAACATGTCGGTGTCCCGTTCTCAGGCGCGCTGCACGGCACCGGTACCCATTGATTGCCGGTACAGGTCAGAAATTCCGAATTATCTTCCCTGCACATCGTATCCCCTTCCTCGCAGTTCTTTACTTCACAGCCGCTGCCATCATCCGTCGTTCTGTACCCCTCCTCACACGAAAAGGCACACTCCCCGGCCACACACGTATTGACCGCATTCGCAATCCCGCACTTGTGCCCGCACTCACTGCAGTGATCCGGCGAGGAATTCAGATCGACACATTCGCCCGAACAGTCCTCATACCCCTCTTTACAGTCGTAACCGCAGGCCCCCTCGCTGCATGAAGCCTGTGCATTGGCTGCCTCCGTCGAACAGTCATAAAGATCCTTCCATTCATTATCCTCGCATTGCTGCAATGTAATTCCATTGCATCGAGTGGCCCCCTCAAAACATACAAATGGTACGCAGCCGGTATTGTCTTTGTTTACAACGTAATCAGATTCACATTCAAAATGACATACGCCGTTGACACAGGAATTCTCAGCATTCGTAATTTCACACGACGTATTGCAATCGCCGCAGTGCAGGGGATCTGTCTTTAAATTGTAGCAGGCATCATCTCCGCATAAAGTGTAGTTATCCAGGCAGCGCCTGTCACACCCGAAGCTTACATCGCAGACGGGCTCAGCATTATCGATATCCGTCGTGCAGAATTTCTGGGTTACCCACTTATCATCTTCGCATTTCTGATATCTAAGCTTATCGCATTGATATGCTCCATCGAAACAATTGCGCTTCCTGCACCCCGTTCCATCCTCATTTTTAATATATCCGGGGTTGCATGTAAAAACGCATTCCCCGCCCTTACATTCACTGACTGCATTCGCAACATCGCACGCATTCCCGCATGCACCGCAGTGATTGACAGAATGATTTATGTCGTAGCACCCATCACCACATTCTTCATAGCCTTCCCCGCATTTGCAAGTGCCATCCTCACAAATCTCATTTACCTTACAGGTGGCGTCACCGCATTCAGTACCGGGTTTCACACAGGCATCATCAAACAGTTCAAATTTCTCGGAACATTTTTCGGGCACACAGCGTCCATTCTCACACCGCCCCGACTCCCAGCCTTTTACCGACTTACTGCATTGAATTCCATCTATGCCGCAGGCATCTTCAGAATCCTTAACGCACTTTGCCGCACCATCCACTTTCTCAATATGATAATTCGCCAAACAAATTTCGGGTCTGCACTGTCCTTTCACGCAGACACCATATAACCAGCCAGCCGTTTTGGAGCAGTCATTGCCGCATTCACCGCAATTGGAAGCATCGCTCTGAATGTCAACGCATGTTCCATTTTCTCCGTCTTTTGCACAATTAACCGTGCCTTCTTTCAGACAGACACACTTTCCTTCCTGACACTGCTGTGCCGTCGAACACCCCTTCGTAATATTGCAGCTGCTTTGCCCGCAGTAGGTATTACTCGTCTGTGGGTCAATACAGGTTCCTCCGCACTCAAACTCATCTTCGCCGCACAAATCGACGCATTGGGCATTCTTCCCCGTTCCCGAACACACCTTGTGCTTGACGCGAGTGCAGTCCTGACAGAATTCGCCGCAGCACCGGGCCGCTGTCACACAGTCATTTCCCGTATGAATGAACGAATCCTGGCACTGCGTCGCCTCGCACTCATGCAGTGCATTGCAGATTGCCGCTATCCAGCCCTCGTGTCCATCTACATTCAGACAATCAACACCTTCTTCGCCGCAATTATCCGCCGAATCAGGCTCGCATTCAGAACTATTCTTCTCTGCGTCCTTAACATGATGCTGCCGTACGGGACAATCGAAACCACAATAATATCGCCCCTCATCATCCAGAATACACATCGGGGCATCCGGCGGACACTGCTGTTTATCGAGATATTTGTTATATTCCGGGCATTCCTCGGATTTGCAATTCTTTACCGGCCCCCACACGTACTCAGCTTCACAGTCAGAACCGCGCTCACTGACTTCATCGAGCGTACAGCCGCAGATAATCAGCCCCAACAGGCAAAACAGGAGTTTATTCGATATGGAATGTCTCATCTGTACTCCCTGCACGTTCAATCAACTATTCATCCACCAGATTCTTTGCCTAATATTACGATCATCTTCATCGCATTATCCCATTCGGATACTTAATATAGCACAATTTATCAGAATTCTGCCATTTTTTCACTCACTGTTTAATCCCGTAGTCAGAAATAGCCATTTTCAAAGCTGACATCCGCGCGATTGTCGCACAAAGACTGCTTTTTAAAGGGGGCAGTGGCCCCCTTCGCGGCTACCGCTGCGCGATACGCCGCTACCCCCACTGCGGGGACACCCCGCAACGCCCCGAATCCAAACAATGCGCCTCAGTTCGCAAAGTGCCATTCACTACGAATAGCATTGTCTTCACAATACCTCATTCCTAACAATTCGCCTCAGTTCGCAAGGGGCCACTGCAGGGCACAAAAAAACCTGCATGCGATGCATGCAGGTTTTTAAATCGGAATCAGAATTCCTTAGAATTTTGCGTGGAGTCCAAGTCCATTGAATTCCGGCGAAACATACAATTGCGGACTCCACTCAAATTCGAGTCCGGCAATTTCGCCGCGGCGATAGGGATTGAATTTGACTGCTTCAGCAATCAATACACCAATACCCGTAATCGTCATAGCACCACCGAGAGCCCACAAACTGAGGCTGGCGATTACACTGCCAATGGCACCACCCTCATCACCTTCGATAGCACTGCCAACGCCCCCACCAAAGTAAACAGCCGGTGCGATGACGAGAGAAAGCAACAAACCACCGCCGAAGAATCCCCAGCCTACACCTTTATAAATGCGAGAATCCCTTCCCCAGTTATAGCCAGTCGAACTGATTCCCGACTGCTGAGCCGGCACCGGCTGAGCATAGACAGGCTGGGCATAAACAGGCTGACCATAGACAGGCTGACCGTAGACAGGCTGGGCATAGACAGGCTGAGCAGGCACAGCTGCCGGTGCAGCAGGCTGGACATACACCTGAACCGGCGCAGTATTGGGGTCAACAGCATCGCGAGGCACATCCGCAAATGCCATACCCGAACCCATCAATAAAAACAGGCCGATAAAAAACGCCTTCATAGCTGATCTCATTGTTTTCTCCTTCGCTCAAAAGAAAATTAAACGGACGACCTCCGTATTCTATTCAATTATATCAGCATAATCAATCCGACACAAGAATAAACAGTTATGATTCATAAGGAGAAATGGGCTTCAGTAGCAAGGGGGCAGCTGAAGTGGAACACCTGCGGTCGCAGTCCCGACAGATACGGCGACATCCTGGCTTCGGCGACAAACGAGCAAGCGCCCTAAAGGGCGCTTCTTTTGTCTCTGTGCTGCCTTAGTTCGCATCTGCTTTAGTTTTGCCGCAAAACAGCCTGCTTCTTTCGGCGCAGTACTGCGCCAGCGCCAATCACGGCCAGCCATAAAACCGGGAGTTTTGAATGTTTCGATTTTAACGGCACTGCAGTGCAGTCGGGATGTTCATCAACATGAACAACTGTTGCATAACAATTGCTGTAATCAATTTCACAGTCTTTTGTACAGCTGACATCTCCATTGCTGTATTTGTACCCCCATTGCTCACATTTGATTTTGTCATCCGCAAAGAAACTGCCATCACATGGTTCGCCGTTATTGACAATATCATCGCCGCAATAGGGTGTTAATACACATTGACTGAAGTCAATTTTACAATCTTCAGTACACTTAACCAGTCCAGAATTATATTTGCTGTCCCATTGTCTGCAGTGGTTCCTGTTTCCTTCAAAAGCAGAACCATCGCATTGTTCATCACCATTAACAATATTATCGCCGCAATAGGGCGTCGCTATACATTGGCTGAAGTCGATTTTACAATCCTTTGTACAACCGACAGTTCCCTCGGTGTACTTATCATCCCATTGCGCACATTGAGTCTTATTCTCAACAAAGGCTGCGCCATCGCATTGTTCATAGTTGTTTATGACATTATCGCCGCAGTAGGGTCTGAGTGTACATTGACTGTAATCGATCCTGCAATCATTTGTGCAGGAGACGTTTCCTGCACTGTATTTACTGTCCCATTGTATACATTGGGTTCTGTCCCCTTTAAAACTGGAACCGTCACATGATTCATTGTTATTCACAATACCATCACCGCAATGAGGGGCAAGTATACATTCACTGTAATCGATCTCACAGCTGTTTGTACAGGAGACATTTCCTGCACTGTATTTGGTGTCCCAATGTATACATTTGGTTTTATTCCCTTTAAAATTGGAACCATCGCAAAATTCTTCGTTATTCACAATGCCATCGCCGCAATAGGGAGCGAGTGTACATTTGCTGTAATCAATTTCACAACTGCTTGTACAGGAGACGTTTCCTGCACTGTATTTGCTGTCCCATTGTGCACATTGCGTTTTATTATCTATAATCTGCAAACCATCGCATAATTCACTGTTATTCAGAATATTATCGCCGCAATAAGGAGCGAGTGTACATTTGCTGTAATCAATCTCACAACTGCTTGTACAGGAGACGTTTCCTGCACTGTATTTGCTGTCCCATTGTACACATTGCGTTTTATTGCCTTTAAAAACAGAACCATCGCACAATTCGCCATCACCGAGAATGTGATCGCCGCAGTTTGCAGTCACGATACATTGACTGTAATCGATCTCACAGGATTTTGTACAAGCAACATTCCCTGCGCTGTACATGCTGTCCCAATCCGCACATTTGGTCTTGTTATTTGAGAAAATAGAACCATCACAATTCTCAAGGTTGTCCAGCTTCCCATTGCCGCAGCAGCTGCAGGCTGGATCATCGCAGTCAATTTTATCATTGCCATCATCGTCGTATCCGTTGCCGCAGATTTCTTTGTATTGGCCAGCGACTTCAGGAGCAATCGAAATAATCCAGTCGTAATAATCCTGTACGGCAGTACTGACATTGAAGGTTCTGCACGGAGGATCCCCATAACTCGTGACACCAACGACATAGCGCTTGCCGCCGACAGTATAAAACGTCGGTCCGCCGGAATCGCCGCTGCAGTGTCCGCCATCGTTATATGGCGCGTACATCGTGTGATAAGGTATCGACACAGGGACGGTCGCATCGTAATAACCATACTCTTCGCAGTATTCCTTATTGGGGTGGCAGCCTTCGATATGCACAAAACCGACATCGCAGGTCTCTCCCGCTTCTGGGTTATAGGTACCGCAGTAATGTGTCGTTGGTATGGATATACTCATTTTCTTGCCTGAAACGCCATTTTCATCAACGCCAAACCCACTCGTAACCATCATTTCCGGCAGGCCATCAGAGGCAAATGCAAGCCACTTGGGAAGGGGAGGCACAGGTGCGGCGACATCACTTCCGATAGGTTTATTCAGCTTGATGAGCGCAATATCATTCAAGGCAAAATCATCTGTGCTTTGGTATTCAGGGTGATAAAAGAAATACTCCGCTCCGGCAGTATCGTAGGGAATCAGCGCGTTTTCGTTATATCCGATGCCGACTTTTGCAATTTCATTGTCCTCGGATTCTGTAATGAATTCAGATTCAGTGTCGGTCACACAATGCGCTGCGGTGAGCACCCACTGTGGATGAATGAGTGTTCCGGTGCAGTAGGTATCGCCGGGGACGGTGCCTTCTGCCGGAGGAAGGTCAGGTCCAAAACCGTCGCAGTCTGTTCCGGCGTCATTGCACTTGCTCTTACAGTCGTAGCCGCTTTCATCAAGCGGGGCCCACATTTGGGTACCATTGACATTTTTACATTGAAAAACATGGGTATGACCTTCCGAACACTGCTTTGTCGTTTGACCTGATGCTGAGCACGTTGGCAGACAGTATATGAGCCGGGGTGACATCAGACATCGAAGTGGACTGCATTGCTCCGCATCTTCATCCCTGCATTCCAGATAATCTGTCGTTCCGCCGCTGTCGCAGTCTGTTTGGGAGATGTTGCATCCGCCTGCACATAACTGGTTAGCACTGCTCGTATCCTCAATAAAAACATTCCCACCCTCAATGGCTTTACAGATGCCGTGGCTTGTCATGACGTAGCCGTTGTTATTTCTGCAAAAGCTCGTGCTCGCCGGCTTGCTGCATTTTTCCAGGCAGTAATTTTTTTTGTCATTCGTAGCACACGTATAGTTATCCCCATAAAGAAAGGCGCAGAGGAAAACAAAATCTGAATCGCATGTCTTATAAACCGTGTCACGCACATCCGGAACAAAGAGTGATACGACCTCTGGTTTATCCGTATCCAGTGTACCGTACAAAATCGGCTGTGCATTTGTCCCAAACGATGGGGGAACATTTTGCTCATCGCATGCAGTCAGCAATATGCCCAAAATAATCAAACAGAGATGTCGACTTTTCATGATTCACTCATTCTTCAGACAAGACACAATAACCATGTTCAATGGCAAGACGCCGCAGCACCCTGTACTATACACCAATCCTGTGTTTTTACTGAATAAAATCAGCCCTGATAAAAAAGCGCGAGCGTATTGGCGAAGCCAATAGCGAGCGCATGTGCGGCGTATGAAATAGCCGCACCAATAAAAAAGAGGCAATTTTGGGCAAAGATGTTGGAATTCATGGTTTGCATTGAGGCTTTCTGGTTATGCCCGGCGTCGTTTTCCAGCTCGCGGATTGTTTTATCTTACAATAGTTATTATCAGATAATCCTGAATAATTGAACATTCCATCTGCCTTAGTGCCAGCAGTAACAGTCCATCCGGAAAGATCCTGATTAAACGCCTTCGCCAGTCTGAACATATATTCCATATTTTTGACATTGGAAACCCGCCATTTGTTCAGAGGTTGGTTAAATTTAGATACTTTTCCATACAGGACCGATTTATCATTTCCAACGCCGGCATTATCAAACATACACTTCATCGTAGTGACTTTGGATACGTCCCAGGTATTCAATGGCTGATTGAAGCTCGGAGTTCCTGCGAACATTTCAGACATGTCGGTAACTTCTCCGACATTCCACTTATCAAGCGGATAATTGAATTTTAATGCCTTCTTAAACATTCCCGCCATCGTTTTGACTTTTGAGACGTTCCAGTCATTCAGAGGCTGATTAAAACTATATGCCCCCGCAAACATATGAATCATATTCGTTGCACTGGAAACATCCCATTTACTGATATTCTGATTGAAATTATGCGCCAAATTAAACATGGATTGAAAAGTGGTGACGTTTTTGGGGTTCCATGAAGAGATATTTCCATTAAACGAACTTGCCTGACAAAACATGTGGTACATATCAGTCACATTGGTCACATCCCAGCTGTCCAGAGGTTGATTGAATTTTGATGCTCCCGAAAACATCGCACGCATCGTCGTAACCCTGGAAACATTCCACTTGTCAAGAGGCTGATTAAAGCTGGAATTGTACTGAAAAACACCATGCATTTCAGTAACCTGGGAAACATCCCAATTTTCGATATTGACGTTAAAGTTCGAGCCATGAAACATGCCCCGCATATTCGTCATTTTGCTTGCATCCGGAATATCGACTGTGGATATTTGTGATAAGTTGTCAACATTACAAAAAGCAAATGGTCCTAAACCAACCGGGCCAAATGATTCAATTTTTATCAGATTATTGTAATTTTTCGATAATTCAACAATCGATTCATTACCATTTGTTCCTGTATATGAACAAAACGCAAATCCGTCGTACTGCCCGCTAATCTTTACGGTATATTCATTAGCTTCTGTATAAGTATGTGACATCTTAGGTGAACTACAGGAATCAATATCATCACCTGTTCCATCGCCCCAATTGACCTTAAACACACACTTTGTACCAATGGGAAGTACAAGTGTTTTATTGTCATTATCAAGCCGCCAGACCGTAACAAACTCTTTCGGTGCACATCGTCCATCAGCACGACACTCATACCCATCAAGGCATTGTTTGCTATCAGTACAGCGTGTAGTACACCGATAGCCGACGGCGCTGTCACAGAAACCATCTTTTCCGCAGTTATCATCTACACGGCAGGATGCACCCAATTTTTCACCGGATTCATGTTTATCATGCATGTGATTGTTATTAGCATCAACATATTTGCATACTTTATCACAGTAGCAATCATTATCCTTACATCCCGGATCATCCTTGCAGCTTTTATCATCTGTACAGGCGCCGGGAAAATAGCAACCGCCATTGGGTAAACACCCTTTTTCGCAGGACGAAGGACATATACATCCGCCATCATCTTTCCAGCCATTTTTACAACTTTCGTCACGCACACACAAGCCATCATCATCACATTTTTCAGTTACACAATATTCCGGACATGAACACTGCTGAGCGGCATCACATCCATTCTGACAATTGGCCGGACAACAATCGCCATTTATATTACAACCATTCTCACACTCCGGAGCACACAAACAGACACCAGCAGCATTGCATCCATATCTGCATTTTGCATTACAGCAGATATTCCCATCTGCGTCGCATTTGTATTGATCAGTTAAATCGCCATTTCTAGGACAATCATCAGGACATTTGCAAACGCCGCTCTCATCACAGCCACGCTGACAATTCTCAGGGCAATTGCACGTACCATCCGGGCTATATCCATTTTGACACTCCAGCTGAGGACAACTGCCATCTTCGCCACACAATGCTTCACACTGGATATTACATTTGCATGAACCATCTTCATTATTGGCTTCATCTTCATTCAAGCCATTATTGCAGCTGCACGAACCATTTGCTTTCCATCCGATTGTACATCCTTCTATTTGTCTGCATGAACCATCCGGCATCCAGCCCGCGATACAGCTCTTGCATGCTCCATTTCGATTCGTCTCACACGGATTTCCATTATTTTCTACCGGTTGGCATCCCGTCTTATCTTCATTACATTGATACACACATTTTTCAGCCAGCGACCAGTAGATATGGGACGTATTATTCTCTTTATCATGAGAGCTGTTAACGCCATCCGAACATTCATACAGGACGCCGTTAGTACATATTGTATCACCCGGTTTGCAGTCTGCATCCATTAATTTGTCATCACAGCCAGTCATACAGAATGCGATTGTTATCGACAAAATCAGATATTTTTTGAACATCATGACCAGCTCCTTTAAAATGCAACCTGAAATGAAGTGTAGAGAGGAGATATCTTTAAAGATAAATCAGCATTGTCTTTGTGGTGTTTGTATTTATAGCCATAGATGCCGGCGAGTACGGCGCCAGTCACCGTCATCGCAGTGCCGGCACCGACAAACGTCCACCCCAAAGAATGCATCCAGTTTTCAGTATAGGTGTCGGGAGCAAATCCCATTCCATCATGATAGCTGGCAGGTTCGGATGACAGGGCCATCCCCAGTCCGGTGGCAGCAAAAGCAAGTCCACCAATGCAGATGCCGGTACCTGCCCACATGATCGATCTATAAGCCTTGATATCTTCGGATCTGTCGAGGATTGCTTTTTTTAAATTCTCTATTTCGCGCTGGTAACCTTCGATACTTTCCGGAGATGCTTCCGGATGAGCAACAATATATTTTTCCGACCACAGTCTGTCGAGTAAATATTTATCAACGACAAATCGTTCAGTATTTTGTGTCGCTTTTTGCAGATAGAATAAGTATTTCTCATTATCATTTTTATTTTTATGGATACGTGCAATCGTATAATTGAGACTTGGTGAAAACTCACAAATCCCTTCGAGCTGTCTGGATACCTTCAATGCCTGATCCCAGTTTCCGCTTTTGTATTCCAAATTGAGCTGTTCAAATCCCTGAACCCATTTTGGATTCTGATCGAGGTCATTGCAGTTGTCTGCATAGGCATTCGAAATTGCAATACAACAACACACACACACCAGGAATGCATGCAGGCAAAATCTTCCTTTTTTCATCTTTTCCGAACCCTGTTATCCAATTTGATCGCACTATCAAAAGATTGAGATGCCAGCATCTCCGGTTTTATTCTAACAAAAACGTATCATTTGTCCACAAAGGCATGTACGGCAGGCATCCATGGAAGGACTGATTCAAGCCATCCGCCTGAGCGCTGACAGGTGCGAAAGTGTGGCGCGATGCCACTCAGAAGCGTTTGTACTGCATTCCGGAAACGTTCAAATTCTTCACAGATGCGACTCACAGTCCAACCAATAGAGATAAGTAAAGCTCACCAGCCCCATTTGCATTTGCTTTGTTTTGACAGTTCCTGTCACAGCGGAGCTGGTGAAAAGATGTATTGCGTATTTTTGTAAGAGGCGATGGTAATCATCATAATTACGCATCGCCAATACAGAAGTTTCACCTATTACAGATCACTTTTTCTTCTTAATGTAAGCAGCTCCGGAGACTGTCTTCATAAAGTCATCAGCTTTTTGATGGTATTTTCTTCCCATGGGATCATCCGCATAGAAATTGGTCCCGTCATATCCGTAAACCGTAATATAATGTCCGGCGTTTGTCCAGTAACCAGCTTTTCCGTGATATACGACAACATAACCACCGGCTTTGAGCGTATCAATTATTTTATTCTTATCCTTCCCGGCAACATAATTGCAATCGATGTTGTATTTGGAAACCGTTTGAATTGTGCACATTCTGTTATCTGAATACGTTCCCCGTATGTCCCTATTTTCAGAACCGGTTTTTTTAAACTCATCAGCAATCGTTTTTGGGGTAATTGCTTTAGTTTCTGCCAATGCCGAGAGCGCATTGGCCATTGAAGTGGGACCACATCCGTCCGATCCAATCGAACAACCGGAACAGGAATATTGTGTGCCTCCCCATTGGCCATCGCCCTGCGCATAGTTATTTGTTGCACCTACAAAATACGTCAGATTCTCCACCTTGGCACCATTCGTCTGTACATCGCTCGCCAAAACAAAGTATTTATTATCTTTATATGAAATCTGATACCACTCTGGAGTCCAGAAGCTTTTTTTCACTTTACCGATGATTTCAAATGTCTCTCCCTTTTCCATAGTCCCGGCGATCTGAGCCACTTCGCTCGTATTGGGTGCCGTAATTCCCGAAGTATGTGTCTCATTGAGCAAAGCATTTGTATAATTGGGCGCAGGGAACTTATTTTGCGGAGATCGCCGGTATTGCATCTTATTTTTGGCCGTGCCCATAGGTTTGCAAGGACAATTCATAGTTCCGCCGCACCCGTCGCTGACTTCGCCACATTCCATAAGCTCCGAACAGGCATAGGGAATGCATTTATCAGTAATAATTGTCAGCGAGTGGTTGCAGTTCAGGAATGAATCCAGGCCACTGTCATCCATATAATGCCTGTTTCTGGGATCATCAAAATAGATCCTGTCATTTTCGCTGTCATATCCATAGACCATGACATTGCGCTCAGCCTCCCAATAATCCGAACCATCTTCGCCTTCATCAGCGATGATATACCAACCATTTTTAAAGGCTTCCAGAAGCTTTTGTTTGGATTTATCACGCACGGAAGCATCGTTCTTCTTACTCTTGACGCAATTCATGCCATTCGTGTTATCGACATGTTCAGTGGTAAGCCGATACTCCTTTTCGATAAATTTGCGAACATGATCGCTCGATTTCCCAAACGTAGGACTCATTTTGTCCGCAACTTTATCCGGTGTAATGGAATCATCTTTTTTAATGGTTGAAATTGCATCGGCAACGGAAACAGGGATACCGCCCATCTTTTCAATTGTGTAATCGCTGATCCTGGCATCTTTCCAGCGCGTATCCATTTGATAATAATTGTTGGACGGTACAGAAATATTTTTCAGTGACGGAACATCCAGATCATTGATACGTTCAATATTTGCCGAACGCAGATAACCTTTGAATTCATGATACTGTACGAGCAATATATCCCCGACAGCACCTACGATATCGACAACTTCCCCCTTCGGTATTTTGACTACGATCTGCGAGGGCTCATTGGGACGATCGGCATACAGATCCTCATTCGGGAAATTATGCTGCGGCGTGCGATGCAACTGTATTTCTTCAGCATTGGGATTAGCTTCGTCGGGTTTTACGCGCCCCTGGGGAATAGTTGCAGAAGCATCTGCCACACACGCGCTGGTATCCAGCGAACAATCCTCATTGCATGCCAATGCCTTGCCTTCCGGGATGTGCATGCCTTCCGGGCAGGAAGCTTTGCCGCTCATACTGTCGCCGTCGCAGATTTCTTCCTCATCCAACTTGCCATTGCCGCACGGCCCGGAAGATTCATCCGGAACGCATGCATCCGTATTTAAGGAGCAATCCGCATTGCAGCTGAAATCCGCATCCGACGGCAGGTGCATACCTTCGGGGCATGATGCTTTGTCGCTCACGCTGCCGCCATCACAGACCTCGCCATCGTCCAGCTTTCCATTGCCGCATAAATCTGCCGATGCATCGGGGACGCAAGCGTCAGTATTAACAGTACAATCCGCATTGCAGCTCAGACTGGCATCCGACGGCAGATGCGTTCCCTCGGGACAAACGGCTTTATTGCTCATGACTTCGCCATCGCAAACTTCGCCTTTCTCCACCTTCCCATTGCCGCAGAGTTTTTTGGATTCATTCGGTACGCATGCATCTGTATTCAGTAAACACTCCGAATTGCAGCTCAGGCTGGCACCCGACGGCAATTGCATACCTTCGGGGCAGGATGCTTCATCACTCAATATTTTATCATCGCAAATCTCGCCCTCATCCAGCACGCCATTGCCGCAAAGCGAAGGATCTGCCGAAGAAACGGATTCACTGGAACACGCAGGTGCCATCATCAGTGCAAGGATGGCAATCCATCCGAGATGTCTCGAAATAAGGTTTGTTTTTTTATAAGAAGTCTGTGAATGTTTCATATTTCTCACCTCTCTCCTCGTATAGCGGGATCATCAAAAACCGCATTAACAATACAGCAATTGACCATATTATCAATAATTATTTCTTTTTAACGTAGACACCAACAGAATGAGTCTTCATAAAATCATCTGCTTTTTGGCGATATCTTCTCATCATCGGATCATCGGCGAAGAAATAGGTTCCGTCGTATCCGTGAATCACGACATAATGCAATGCATCTGTCCAGTATCCGGGATTTTGGAGCGAAATCACATAACCACCATCCCTGAGTGTTTGTATAATTTTATCTTTGTTATTAACGTCAGAAACGACACAACTGATATTATTATTTTTTATCGTTGGAATCTCACACATACTTTCTTTAGACCAGGTCCCGCCCTCCGTGGTATTTTCGGCCCCGGAATTTTTAAATTCCTTGGCAATTGTGAGCGGCGTAATTTTATTATCCTCAAGCAAATTCGAAAGAATATCAGCCATTGCGCACGGTCCCTCTCCCTGACCCGATTAATGACCTGTACCATAGACAGTATTCCCCCACTTTTTATCTCCCTGATTCCAATGCACAGTCATCCTTGCATTCCAAAACCTTTCCCTCATCAAGATGCATACCATCGGGGCATGATGCCGTTTCACGCAGAATACTGCCGTCGCAGATTTCATCATCGTCCAAAACACCATTGCCGCACGGCTCATCCGGAACGCATGCATCAACATTGATTGAACAATCAGCATTGCAACTCAGGCGCACATCCGACGGCAAGTGCGTTCCCTTCGGGCAGGATGCATCATAGCTCAATTTTTCCGCATCACATATCTCGCCATCGTCCAGCACACCATTGCCGCATAAAGTCTCAGCAACAGCCCGAACGCATGCTGAGGTATTCAATGTACAATCTGCATTGCAGCTCAGACTGGCGCCAGACGACAGTCGTTCACCTGCCGGACAGGATGCACCATAGCTCATTTTATCAGCATCACATATCTCGCCATCGTCCAGCACACCATTACCGCACTGGACCGGAGTTTCATCCGGAACGCACGCTGAAGTATTCAAGGTACAATCTGCATTGCAGCTCAGGCTGGCCGCCTGAGGCAGATGTGTTCCCGCAGGGCAGGATGCTTTATAAGCCAGTATTTCAGCATCACATATCTCATTATCGTCCAGCACGCCATTGCCGCAGATCGGGTCAACGACCGGGTCAAGCGAACATGCCGCCATCACGGTAAATGCAATCATGGAAATTCCTCTGAGTGCCCCAGAAAAGCAATGCATTTTTTCGAGAAACGACGGCAAATGTTTCATGACACTTATCCTTAATGCGTGATGAATTGAGGTAAGCCAAGAGCACCAGCCCCATTGCTTTGTGCTTTGTTTTGACAGTTTCTGTCAAAGCGGGCTGGTGAAAATGTATCGTGTATTTCTGTATGATGCAATAATAATTGTGATAATTACACATCGCCAACACAGAAGTTTTATATCGATTTACTATTTCTTTATAATATGAATCAAAGTATCGTTTTTCTTCATAAGTTCTTCCGCATTTTGATAATACTTTCTCATCGCCGGATCATCCACGAAGAAATATTCCCCATCATAGCCATATATCAATATATAATGCATACCATTTGTCCAGTACCCTTTATTCTGAAGCGAAATTACATACCCACCCTGCTCAAGCGTTTTTATGACATCTTTTGTGGATTTTGAAGAAGCAACTGTGCAGCTGATATTATTTTCTTTTATTGATTGTATTGAGCAAAATTTACCGGCAAACGACCCCCCACCCTGATAATTTGGAGCACCAACGTTTGTGAATTGTGATGCAATCGCACGGGGTGTGATATTTTTATTATCCCCCAATAGAGTCGATAGGGCATCTGCCATGGATGTTGGACCACATCCGTCTGAAGCTATATTACCTCTGGAGTACGATTGCTCCCCCCACTGGGAATCGCCTTGATAATAGTTCGACGTTGCACCAGTAAAATAGGGCATCACCTTTATACCAATGTCATCGGTTTTAACATCACTGGCCAGAATATAACATTTCTGATCCTTGTAAGAAATCTGATACCACTCAGGGGTCATGGAAGTCTTTCTAACTTTACCAAGTATTTTCACATCTGTATCTTTTTTTATTGTATCGACGACGATTTGTGGAGGTTCCGACGCGGCATACTCCAAACTGCAGCGGTGCTCCTGATGAAGTATTGCATTGACATTTGGACCGCTAAACTTGTTCTGAGGAGAGCGTCGACACGGAGTATCCTTTGTTGTTTTACCTTGGGGCGTATCCGCTTTTGTATTTTCTATAATATAGATCATATGCAAATGGTTGAGGAATTCTTCCATTCCTACCTGCATATAATGAATATTGACAGGATCATCGACATACAGCATGTCATTATTATTCTTTTCACTATATCCATAAACGGTAAGGAAATGCTGCTGATCCCCCTTGCTCCAGTAATCCCCGCTCTCGAGGGCAATGACATACCAACCCTTTTTAAAAGCGTTTACCATTGCCTGCTTCGTTTCTGTGCGCGTTTTATCGGTCTTGCCAGCCTTCATACCGCTGGTCGTATCCTTCTTCGTACATTTCAGCCCATATTCAGCCATGATCATGGGGCAGATGGCGTTTCTGTCCGTTCCATGACCAGTG